>JAABUZ0100000306.1_pt1 | contig 125843 bp, 145 predicted proteins | sample 5562091 | NCBI WGS metagenome assembly JAABUZ01 (sample SAMN12813069, study PRJNA571459) | rock metagenome | isolation source: Antarctica rocks | place: Antarctica: Victoria Land, Linnaeus Terrace sud | collected 2015-12-21 | reverse complement strand
ACTACTAAATAACCAGCCCAAATATTGAAGTTCCCCAGCTGAATTTGATGGTTCAATGGTTGATGCAGGTGGGGTGGTGATTTGGTTGGGGAGCGCACGCGAAGACTTAGTGCGGGGTACTGTATCCTACGCGACGGTTGAAAGAGGGCACAGTAACAGGGCGTTGCATGGAATTCTCCGAGTGGCTGCCACGCTGGCTACTCGTACCAAGATTCTGGTTCGTCCGACCGGCAGAACTGACACGTCTGAAGAGAAGCCTCAAATTTGCGTCGTAAGCCATCAGTGTGACAGTGGTGAGTGCCTGGCATGGTGGGGGGTGGAATAGCCGAGCCGGGGCCGGCAGTTTTTTTTTCTTTTCCGGCCTCAGCTTAACTTTTTGCATATTCTATGCGAAGCTGCGAAACTCATGTTCAAAAACATTTCAACCCCGGATCAACATTTTGAATTTGCCTAGCTGTAGTACATTTACAGCATATGAGAAGCATATGCAAAGCATATGGAGTACATACGGGTCGACGAAGACGGCGATGAGGACCTGAAGCGGAGGTGAGAGTTCGGCTCGGCCTGGCATCAGGCTAGCATATCTATGCTAAGCGATGTCTGAGCATGTTCTTGCCTTGTAAGTTGTGCTGTCGTCCGGATGTTGGGGTGACGGGGGCAGGCTGATCTTCGGTCAGCATACTTCCGTACGCTCAGCAGACGCACTGCTCGACTCGGGATCCTTCTGAGGCTGCTGGCTGTGGACTGAGCGCGCATTGGCCTCGAATTCGGCATCGGCAAAAATCCACGTACAACCAATAACAAGCGAATAAGCATAGCATTCAACGAAATTATGCATCAAACTCATTTCATACATCCGCCTTGATAGGTTTATCATTTGATTTGACTAGCTGTCTACATCGTCAGAGCATTCCAGCAATGCGGGCCTGTATATCGTACATGATGGGTAGAATGGTTGATGGAGGCTGAATTATCATAGCGTAGTCGAAAGTTGCCGCTTGTTGTCCGTTGACTTTTGCCAGGCGCTGATGAGCATGCACAGGAGGGATAGGTGTCTGCAATAGCCCATCATAGATAGGACACCGTGTGTGTTGAGTGAGCTACGGCCTTCGAAAGAGGAAATCGTATAGCTGACGAGAGCACTTACAGCAGAGTTTACCCCACTTCACGGTTCCCCTCATGCATGTGGGGGTGAGTAGCCCTAAGACCCAATACTCAAAACCTGCAAGACGCCCCACAGTGCTTGAAAAGGCTGCAGAGCCAAAGAAGCGTGCATGGTGGTTAGAGCGTCCAATTGGTTAAGTCTCAACAAGATGAGCAATAATGTCGTTCCTGGAACTAGAAGGCCTTCATGTCTTCGTTACTGGAGCAGCTGGTGGAATCGGGGGTCAGGCAGTCCAAGAGTTCTTGGGTATGTACTTGCAAGTTCCTCTCGGCAAGCTTTGACTGACAAAGACTTCCTACAGATCAAGGTTGCAAAGTCACAGCCCACGACCGCAAGCCAAGCCTACTGAAAACAGCCGCGAACCTCTACACAGTTCAGGGGGATATCTCTGATGAGGAGTCGATTGAATCATGCTTCAAGAAAGCCAAAGACCATTTTGGTCCGATCAACATCTTGGTAGCCAATGCAGGCATCACAGATGAGAGCAACGAATATCCCATTTGGGAGACTCCACTGGATCTTTGGGAAAAAACTTACCATACCAACATTCGTGGAACATTCTTGACTATCAAGCATTTCCTACACTCAGCAAAATCCTCACAAGAGCAACAGGGGTCTGAAATAGAAAATTTAGCGATTGTAGTCACCGGTAGCGAAACCGGCAAATTCGGGCAAGCAGGTCACACCGAGTATGCTTCTGGCAAGGCTGGGCTACAATATGGGCTGGTACGAGGCGTCAAGAATGAGATTGTGAAGCTGAATAGCAAAGGGAGGATCAATGCTGTAGCCCCAGGGTGGGTCGATACGCCTTTGATTGAGGGGCGATTGGATGACCCAAAGGAGTTATGGGTCGAGGCACAGGCCACGTGAGTTGTTAACTTCTAAATGGTCCATGGAAACATGTCACTGATACAATACTATAACAAAGTGTTGCCCTAAAGAAAATTGCGAAGCCCCAGGATGTCGCTCGGGCTATGGCTTTTCTGGCATCTCACCGTGCGGCAGGCCACATATCAGGTGAATGTCTGAGTGTCGATGGTGGCATGGAAGGGCGAGTAGTCTGGAAGGAATCCGAAGTCCTTTCTAGTGCAAAGTCCTCTGAGAAATTGGCCCCATCATCATCTGTGGCAACACCTACTGCAGGCCTCTTGATACGCCACGAAACCCAGAAGCGAAGAATACGTATGGCCCTTTCCGTCGATTTCGATGCGCTTTCAGGCTGGCTGGGTACTGGCAAGCATCCGGACAATAACATGGCCGACTACTCCCAAGGCTTTTTTGCCGGCAAAGTCGGCGCACCCCGGCTTGTGCGACTTTTCCGAAAGCTTGGGATAGCTGATAAGATGACTTGGTTTATCCCTGGTCATTCAATGGAGACTTTTCCTAATGAAGTCCGAGAAGTGGTCAACTCAGGATGCGAGATTGCTTTGCACGGATATTCTCACGAGGTGAAGATCCATAAGTCACTAAGCGAACTCCGAGAGCTGACGGTGAAAGGGAGCATATCAAATGACGGAGGAACAGGAACGAGATGTCCTCAAGAAGTGTATTGAATTGTCGAGTAAGCTAACGGGCAAGAAACCTGTCGGCTACCGCGCACCTCTATATCAACTTCGAGAATCGACCGTCAGATTACTAGAAGAGCATGGCTTTGAATACGGTATTTGACACTGTCGCAAAATCTCAGATGTTCGAGTACTTAGCTTACGAATTTATTACTAGATACCTCTCTCAGCCACCACGATTCGCAACCGTATTTCGCTCCCCGCCACGCCCCGATACAGGCACCTGATTTCAACAAACCGGCATCATCATGGATGCACCCTATCAACATCGATAGAGAAGCAGCTAACACTAGATCTCTGGTAGAGATCCCTTGTAATTGGTATATGGAAGACATGACGCCTCTGTCATTCCTTCCCCATACACCAAATTCCCATGGCTACGTCGACATCCGTAGTCTTGAGCAGATGTGGAAAGATCGCTTCATGTGGCTGCGGGAGAATGGACCAAGTGACGACACTGAGACGAACGACTTCCTTTTCCCCTTGATTCTCCATCCGGACACTAGTGGAATGCCGCACGTTATTGCAATGATCGAGAGAATACTAACCTGGGTAAAGGGTTGGGGTGATGAAGTGGAGTTCTGGCGGTACGAGGAAATTGCTAGAGAGTATCGTCAGACGCAGAAGAAAAAGACTTCTTGAAGCCGGATTGAAGCACCATGATGGACATCCTCCGTTTCCAGCGGCTGAAACTCAACAACAGCTTGCACCAGTAGACTCTTCACTTGCACATACACGATTTTCCGTTGCATCCGACCACGAACAATTTGCGAAGCAGGGTTTAGTCTATGGTTCCATAATTCGGATTAGGTTCTGCTAATCAGCTTACAAAAGCTTTATACATTTTGCGACTATTTTCAGCTATCTGTTCCGCTGTTTCTAGGCAGGCGTCTTTTTTCGAGCCTTTCGCCTCTTCTTGTTGTTTATTGAAACTCGTGAGAAGTATCGCCCCCAGTTCTAGTTGATACTTTCTGTTTTACTTGAGGAAAGTTCAGAGACTATTTTCTTGATTTATACGCGGCTCTCAACCTCGTGGTTCGCTTTTGATATGTTTCATCCTTGGGCCTTGTCACCTTTCTCGATTCGTCCCTGCCACTGTTAAGGTGATCGGCTTTCTATGACCACACCTGATTAGGGCAATTTCATCCACTGCTCTATGTTTTAATCATACAGTCGTACAGAGCGCGTGCTCTCCTGGAGAACTACGCCGAGAACACGAATGGATCAAATTTACTCAAGCATACAAATTTGAGGCTTGGCCGCTGACATGAGACTTCTTGTGACGTTTCATTCAGTCAAGTTATTCTTGATTGTTCTGTATGTGCTGTCAGATTCGAATTGCCCTATTTGTAAGACAGCTGGTAGGCGATGACTGGCGTAGGTAAGAATAGCCCTTCGAAGCAGTACCCTTATGAACTAATATCACTGATCATCTTAGCAAGTCACGCAAGGTTATCTATAATCCCTTCTCCTCAGGCATGCCTTCATGGCATGGCATGAACGAGTCAAGAGCATGATCTATCCGCAACCGCTTACCGTTCCTTTACGGCACCAGCTCTCACCAAAAGAGTTTAGTTCCACGGCCTTCATTGAACTTGCCAACCTTCAGCTGCGCAATTATATACCGCGCAGGAGGAATATTTGATCTTGTGCCTGCCAGAGTCCATTGTCATCTATATGAAATGCGTGACGATGAGTGGGTTTGAAACAAGTGCCAAAGAAGCCAAAACCGCCGTTGCCGAAATCGCCTAAGTAGCGCCGACGAGGTCGCACGCACTCGAGCTATCCAGAATGGCCTCGTTGCATTGCGGTACATACGCCAAGGCGGAAAATAGCTTAATGCTAAACGCGATATCAAGACCCAAGCTATTGATCGTATAATTGAAGAGGAGATGCGGCTATCGAATATCGTAAACTCGTTCTTTATGTGGTGGTCGATGGCTTGTCATGTTGGGACGCTTTCAATTAGCTTTCTGAGGCCTGAACGCATCATCACTCTCAGCCTCTCTCTAAGCACATACCACGAGCTCCATATCCCATCTCCCACTCCTTCTCTCCTCGCCTCCACACCTCGAACCCCATCTCCTCCCCTCCTTTGCCATATCCATCTCCTCTCGCACACGCATTCCCTCCCCATGACTTTCCTTTTCCTCCTATCCCACCCAAACCTCCAACAAGTCTAGCCTACAACCCCCTATCTTTACATTAACAGGATAACAGGGGGGATATGGGCCAGGGAAGGCGTCCCGACCTGAAATTGGGTGAGAGTACGAGGAAAGAGCAGGGGAGATGGGGAGGGGGGAAAGAACTACGGGGGCGGAGGACATCCTAATGACTTCGATAATATATTGCAACTTTCATCCAACTCTAGCACATACGGCCATCATACTAACCGCAGGCCATTTCAGAATCATGCCACCTTCGGGATTTTGCTCTTAAATCTCTTTACTCGGGTGCATAAAGATATCTCTCATGATTGGTTTGCCGAGGGTAAGGAAGATTGCGTGGAAGAGTGTGGGAGACTGTAGAAGTGTTTGTAGAAGTGTGAGACGTGCAGGATTGGGACAGGGTAGTCTTGGTGGGGTTGTTATGGGTGATCTTGCAGCCAAAGCCCTTTCGTTTATCAGGCATGTCGGTTCCCTCATCATTGCATCCCTCCCTTCATCTCATGCCTCCTTCGCCTTATTATCCTTCCCTCCCCTATGACATTCTTGACTTCCGTCACCTTTTATCGGTTCAAGCCTTCGTCGCTATTTCCATCATCGTCTATATCTCAGAAGCTTACGAGAATCTAAGCATGATATAGCGCATGAGTGCTGTGAGATGAAATGACTGGTTTGGTGATTAGGGGAGATGGTACGATGGGTTTTTGGGATGGGGTGGGGAGTGGTGTTGGGTGGGATGGAAGTCGAACACGGAGGTGTCTTTTGTACTGATTCTGTAAGTTTAGTATACGAGGGAGAAGTACTCCAAGCATCCTTGTGACTACTCATCGAAGCTCTAATGTCAGTGGTTGTTTCAATCCGAAGACGAGAAAGGTGTCCTCCATTACTATTTCACTCGAACCAGTTTGTATCTTTGATCTCTGATATAACGGTTTCTCTGCTCAATGGACCTTTGGTGTTAGCATTATTGAATTAGAAAAGCGCTAACCCTCAAGGAATCTCCATTCGATTAGGCCCCTTTCCCCTTTATTAGACGTTCTTCTTGCTATGTCACACTTACCGTCTACAACAAGTCTCGTTATCGCGTCCTTAATTTTTCTGCACTCTTGCCTCGAGGTAGCTAGGCCATACAGATCAGCCTTTACTTGTACTCTGAATTTGGTCTCAGCCCAGAAATACTGGGTGTGAAACTCTCACCCTTCAAACTCTCTTGCCACCACTGCTCACGTTTTTGGTGATGAATATCAAATGCGTTGACAGTGAAAACGGAAAACAGTAATGAAACACTTCATCGTGGCGTAAAAGGCTGAAAGGATGCTGAATTATGGCTACAGCGAACAGACAGAACTCTCGCGATACTCGTTTCCACCACTCTCGAAGCAGCTCAGAATACATATAATGGTACATCCATTTCTGCGCTTAGAAGACATTAGTTTGTCTTTCGGGATCTACGATACACTCACCGACTCTCCCTGGATTCTTGGTGATCGGGGGAGCCGGCTTCTGCGTATAAGATAAAATGTCTTATAGAAAATACAAAACTGCACATCCCTCAGAAGTAGAAAATGTACCTGAGATCTCGTGGTAGAGTAGAAGTGCCATCCCCAGATTCAAGCCATGCTCAATCCAGGGCCTGACCACTAATCAAGGGAGGGTACGTTAGCCAGGGGAGGAGCTCCGGCGAAAAACCGAATTCATGAATTTTCTCACGGGCAGTGGTCTTTGTCTAGATGAGACAGAACTCGAATGTGGAAACCAAGACTGTCCTTAGTGATGTTGTGAATGTCATAGAAAAGGTTGATGAGCACGTCCAATCTCGTTCTATGAGCCTGCCTGTTAGAAATTATTGGCAAATTAGATAGACCCCTATGAGGAATCTCCAGATGCCAAGCCTACCCACAGATTTGAAGTCAACATTGAATTATGGTGATTCAGCCTACTGCCTCTTAATCGGTAGGAAGAAGATATTGTCCGCTACGCCGGATTTCCGGGCCTTTCTCCCGAACCTCCAAGGTGTCACATCCCCAGCAGCCTTGAGATCATTTCCGCGGATTTGATCAGATGCAGATGCTCTTTGACAGTGACATGGTTCAATCCAGAACTGTGTGTGACGAATGGATAAGAATTCCATAACATAACATGGACTTTGGACAAGGCAAGAATGATATGTAGCAAAAGAAAGAAACAGAGCCCTTTGAGCAGCCACAGAGCGCCGACGTTGAGTAGCAAGATCCGACAACTGATTAAGAAGGGGGGATGCCCTGAAAAGCCGTGTCTAGCATCTGGTCGATGTGTAATAGTGCCAGAGCACATGGCCGGTTAAATGGTCGTTATAAGAAGCTTTCAGGCCACCTGCCCGGGAGCCCCCACGAATCGATATGGGTAGTCGCCAATGCTAATCAGCGAAGACATGCAAAGCTTCGGCGATACTCGTTCCGTTGACACCTTGTTGGGCGGAATAAAGATCCTGGGTCTTCGTAGACGACGGAATATTGGGGAAAAGACATTTGTCAATGTCCTGGATACTCAGGCGAGACGCGCTTCTATTGTCACTTCATGGATCATCGCTTCGGTGGCCCTTTTGGCGTTTCCCGAGGACTGCAAGTCTGCAAGCTGGACCATCCGACTGTGCCTTAAGCTTAGCCTTTCTGCTTTAAGGTTACATTGAGTGTCATCCCACGCAGCATGAAGGGATTTAGTGACTTGTGAGTTGCAGCATGATCGCACGTGTAGGTGCAACTCTCTCAAGCGGCTGCATTGCATACGGAACAAGAGTAAGCGTGGCAGGGTACTTAGAAACTTACAAGTTACAGGATCGAGCATCGGCTCTAGACAAGGTCCTTATCGCACGACATCCCACCGTCCAGTCATCTGCTCTGTTCGACTACCAGGGAACGATTCTTCCGGATGGCGATTGGAGAGATGCGACGACTAATGTACTGTGGGAGAACGACAGGCTGCCGACAAGGGATATAAGTCGCTCCTAGAAGTACCTACTCTTTAGTAGCAAATATGGGGGGAAGCGTATCCCAGCGATTCAAACTCATTTATCTCGGTAGGTAAAGCCTTGCAACGAGCAATCAGCCTCGAAGGCTTTCGGAGCTGGTCGAGGCATATGGGTAAATTAGTGAGTAGGGCGATAATTAAATTGAGAATGATTTGTTGCTGCAGTGCGGAGAGATTCGTAAGCGGCAGTGCATGGCTCGGTATCGACGCTGCAGTTACTCCAATGACGTTCGCCCCAATATTTGCCTGCGTTGCCTTCAAAAGGCAACTGCTATGCCAGTGCTCCGTACATGCAATGGGCGGACTTATCTGTGCATGTTGCATACTATGAAACAGACTCTGCAAAGAAGTCAATATGAAGAGAATGTTGAGTTGAAGCTCGATCATAGGGCGCTGATAGCGAGACCCCACCAACCTCCGCACTGATTGGCCCTGCTCTCATTCTGGAATAGGAAGAAAGATACCGATAGGTCAGCTGTCATGGCTGAAGGCGAAAGCCTCGACTGCATGCGACCAGTACTCTGCTCGAATTCAGATCAACCACATCCGCGGCTTGTCAACCCTGCATGTCATCACACAGGTGGCTTGAGACTATACCTACTGTACCTCCCACGCCTCCATAGAGCACAACAAATAACGTCTCTTATACCTACTATGTACCGTTAACAAGGGGAACTACGGATAGATATGCAATGCATGTTCGTTTTCTATCGATGGCCACTACTGTATATGGGCGTGCCGACCTAATTATACTTCCGTGCCCGCTTGTGCGACTCCAGTTGGCTGCTTTAGCTGATACATAGAGTGAATGGTTAGCAACGCATGTTTCTGTTATGTCGGCCTTGTCTCCCTCATTTATCATCAGGTCCTTTCGCAAGCACATTTTGGCATGGTTGAGGGTGCTTGATTATGACTGCGTGGTGGTCTGAAGAGAAAATCAACTGGACTGTAGATCAAGAGTACATTGAAAGAGAATTGGGCTCTAAGAAATATCAGGAAATACTGCATAAACCGCTGGCATTTGGCGATGGATTGACCGACGATACGTATCTGGACTGGATTCTTGAGAGAGGAAGACGCTTTTTCCTGATTTTGAACTACATCGGAATCCCCGAATGGGTATTTGAGACTATCGATAAATCCTTTGACGACGACGACCTTCCGCTGTCCGAGGCTGCCCTCTGCGACCTCAGCCTTTTTGGAGGTAGATCGCAGACGTTGGAGAAGAGATTTTACCGAGCGCAGTTTAAGTTTCTAGTGCGAGGGCTGATTCCGGGTGGTCATGTAGACTACGATGCCGATGAGGTTGTACCAGTCGAGGCGATAGTCAAAAGAACCACAGTCTCATCCAATCACGATGTAGACAAGGTCTCGGTACAGGAGCGGGTATACACCAGGAAGAAGATTTCGATCTCTGGAGATACCGGAATCGATAGAGTGCATTTCGTTATGCATTTGAAGTCCCTACAAACCGTCAAGCATCCACATATTGTCTCGGTTTGGGCTGCCTACACGCAAGGCGATTTCAGCTACATACTAGTGACCCCATCAATGGCGATTACCCTCAAGTCCTTTCTCGACGAGCAACCTAAAAGCTTCAGGAACCTCGAAAAAAAAGAGCGCCGTGAAGCCATCCTCCGTTGGACCCACTGCATCACCTCCGCCCTAGCCTACCTCCACGAAAAAGGCTTTACCCACCAATTCATCCGCCCGTCCAACATCTCCATCGACAATAAATCCAATGTCTACCTGTCCGATTTCGCCGCCCTCAAAGCCCTCGACTCGGACGACAACCCAAGCCCCTACAGCTGCGAACTCTACGACCACGCCGCGCCGGAAAATTGGCTACGAAAACCCTATCTCCATGAAACTCCACCCGCCAAAACCATCGCACCCGGAGGCGGTCGAACCTCCCGCAAAATCTCCAACGTACCAGCAGCATCCCAAGCCAACGACCGTAACCCCGCCAATCCGCGCAGTCGCGGCTCCACAACCACAACTTCCTCTTCTTCGAGCAACTCTCGCCGCCAACACGCCCTCATCACCACTTTCAATCCTCCACTTCCGGCTACGCCGCCCTCCTGTCCTGCGGACGTCTTCTCCACAACCACCATCCTCCTGAACCTCCTGTCGTTCCTCCTCTCCCATACCCCCAAATCCTTTGCTTCGCATCGAGGTCGACTTAACAGACACGCTGGGCGAGGAGGCGCGCCTGCGGACGCGAGCTTCCATGCGAACTTGACGCAGGTTGGGACATGGATGGATATACTGGTGAAGGAAGCCAAGGCTAAGGAAAAGAAGGAGAAAAGAAGCGGCAAAGAAAACGTGATCTGGGGATCCGTTGTCGGAATCGTGGACATCTGCAGAAGAGGAATGCGCAAAGAAGCTCGAGACCGTATTTCCGCTCGAGAACTAGAACAAGAAATTAGGGAGTGCGTCGACAAAGCACTCGGTCCCGACACACGGAACTGCTGCGGCACAGAACCTGAACCTAGGGGCAGTTGGGCCTCCAGAACTGAAATCTACGACTCCTACGCCGTCGATGCTTCCAAGGCAAACAATACCTCCTCGGAAGATGGAGAAGATGAAGAGCCACGACAGAACCGGGCTTATTTACCCATCCAGGGCAAGCAGACAAGTGGGATGTCGAGCCCCGAGGAGAATTTTCGACACCAGGGGCGCGTCCAAAGCGGAGTGGCTTCGTTTGCGGAAAATTGGCCTTTGCCCACGCGATTACGACGAGATGATGGCATCATTTCGCAGACGGCGGGAATGAACATAGGGCAGCGGGGAAATTTGGTCATGTAGCCCCTGAGCGATATGGCATGGGGTTGTGAGTTGGGTCGTTGTATGGGAGATCTTTGGCGGGATTGTGCGTGATTCCCTTTGGGTTCATTTTGGGACCTTGTACCTTGTACCATGGGATGGCGTTCTCGGAATGTGGAATTATGGAGGCAAGAGATACCTGGCGCTAGGATAGGAGGAGTATCGAGAAGCAATGCACGGGTTAAGATCTCCGGAATCATCACACTCAGCCAACATACAACCCATGAAGTACACTTTGTTTACTCTGCCGCAAAGAACCACAGTCGACTCTGGTTATAACGGAGGTGGCAAATCGATCAGTTGCTTCCGTTAGAAACAGAGATCCGTTACATCAAAAATGGCGCTAAACCTATCACGGTAAAAAGAATACAAGATCAGATCATCACAGGCTGAAGGAAAATAATCTAAAGATTACCTCTGAAGAGTCTCAAAAATACTTCCGTTATACAGCAATAGCTAGATTTAACGGAATTACTCTATAAAAACGGTGAAATCTTCAATTTCATTCCACAATAAAGAGAGTTCCGTTAGCCGGAACTCTCCGACTGTAGTCCAGAGACCGTGTTCATGACTATAGCAAACTTTATCTACATTTGTTGGGGTTAAGCATGAAAAGACTAAGGGTGAAACAATCAAGTAGAAGATACTGAAGGCACGTGTAGACAGACTCTTGGCAGTGTGCAGAATAAACGCAATTTCATCGCTTGAATTCGGAAAGTCGAGGCTTATTCTATCTATTCCCGCGAGGTCTCGATCCAAATAGGAGCAATCCTGCCACTGCATACAATGGGAATTTGGCTTTAAATAGCGTCCAATTTCCGCATCTTATATCTCCTAATCGGGATATGGTTCTAATTAGGCAAACCCTGCAAGCGCAAATCGAGCACATAGAACGGTCCCGAAGTCTCGACACCACCACCGCAAAGACCGGACCTGGATCCAATAATGTGTGCGGACATTGCCAGCTGCGGTCAATCAACACGGCCACAACATGGCGACTCAAATGGTTCGACCGGCTTGCTGGTACACACTAACCATTACCCAGTAAAGGTGCCCTGTAGGGTGGTGGACCCAGTGACGGCCCCCCAGTTGCAATCAAACCTGCCGGAGTGGAGCGTCAATCGAATGTCCTATTGAGGACAACTCACTCCTTCCTTGATATCTCTCCGTTTCGAGATAGATAAGATGGGCGAGGTTCCTCCGCTTTCGCATTTGTTGTGTTCGTATGGCACCCATTCGGGCTTTCAGTTTCCCCCTCTCGCAGGTGGAGGAGGTAACAAGGACACCGCCGTTTACCGTTGATAACGTCGATGCTTCGAGCCTTGATTCGTCCGAAGCGTTCCAAATTGTTCGCAGCTTGCTTGTGAACGAGCAAGGTTCTGAGTGAGTGTGTATCTGTATTACCCTAAGAGCACGTGCTGACCAGTGGTAGATTCTGCGAGCACCACAGTCCCTCAAATAAGGCTGAAATAGAAGCATGGCTTCTCCAGCGCGACATTACACATGCGCTGATCCTGCCGGTCCTAGAGATACATCGTCACGCAACGGACTTGGCGAAAATGATACTTGGAAACCGCAACATTTTCGACCTTGAACTAGTCTTTAGGGGCGAGGCACGGGGCGCATTTGCCTGGCTTCAATGTTTCATCGCGGATGAGGAGGAATGGTGCTATGTAAGAGGATGTCCAGGTAACTCATACCGCCGTGGATGTAAAACCGTGGCTAATTAGTTGACAGCTTGCGTCGTAAGCTATGTTCTCGAGGCCGAACCTACCATCAGACTAGCGCTCGTCGCTTGTCGTCTATCCCAATCACTATGCCGACCCGATCAAGGCCCAGACCTCCCCATGTTCGATTTTTGGACCAGATCACTCCAAAATGCCTTAGACGTCGACCCTTTCTGGGGACCTGGATTCTGGAAAGATATCGAAGGCAGGGTTTCCATGCTGGAGAAGGGCATACAGCAGCTGGTCCAACAATGCTACGAACTCGGGGACATGGTTTCACACGCGAACGAAGTCCCCCAAAGCCCGAAACCTTCCCGGATGCCGCATCAGCCAAGCAAGCCCACAAAGCTTCGAACTTCTAGATTGGCAGAAAAGCAAATGGCACTTACCGAAGAGGAAGGCAGTTGGATGCAAAAAATTGTTCTAGGGTGTTGGACCACACTCCTTGCCGACGCGGCAAAGGCCAGGCGTGCAATGTCTACATCAAGGTCTTCGATGCAACCTTTGATGAAGACACGGTCTGTTACATCCTAAGAAGTTCTGACAATCATTGGTGATACCATTCGGCGCAGGATAGATTTGGACTGCTTTGGCGTGGGACGCTTTGGGTTCCGGCTCGGTTCATAGGGTCGGACAGGCTGGGTATATAGTACCATGCCGGGATAATGAGGTTCATGATGATAAAGACATGGGCAACTGCAACTAATAATTGGGTTTTTGCGTTCTCAATACACCATCATCCTGCAATTCGAACAGCACTGATATCATTAACACAAGGCTATAACGCAAGGCTATTTGGGGAATAGACTTCACGGATATGATTGCTCCACATTGGTTTTGTCACAAGGGGTTCTCGACGACTGTTCAGGGGAGCAAGAACAACTGCTCCCAATTAATATAAATCTATTCGCTACAACTATTTCTTTGGAAAACATAGCACTATATCGTGACGAACCCCTTTCAGAAACAGGATGCTCACCCCAGATCACCCAGTGACTAACTATCAGGACAGCCCATCAGATACATGACCATTATTGCGTTCACGATAAGATTAGCACTAATCTCCTTGATCCAAAGCACCTCCCGTTCTCTATATCCCTCCTAACGTACCAACACCTCCATCGCTGGCTGGAAAAGAAAATTGCGCGAAAGTGGAAGCATTTTCGGGCCTGGGTGATAAGCGGCTTCGTTACGAAAGACCGAAATCAAAACCGGGAGAACTTTACGACCACGACCCTTTTCCCAAAATCCCTCCCTCCTTCATACCTCGCCACCAATTCCGGAGCTTTACTCCTAGGCACCATCATCATCATTAATCAACCAGGAAAGTTCAGAGGCGCGTGTTCCGTGTTGAGAGAAGTGACTGGAGCAAGCGACGCGGCGGGGTGGGATACGGATAGCGCTGAAGGGAAGTAACGTTGCCATGTTTCAAAGGAGAAAAGTCAGGGGGAGTAGTATGTTGATTATATTGATGCTGTTCGAGCCCCGAGCGGGTAAGGGGTTCCCCAAATCTAAGGGGCAGCCATTCCAGTCCATGGGCACCTTACCAGTCCCGATTCACGCCCCGCGAGTGAGTTCTGGGCGTGCGAGAGCGGCATAGCCATCCACCCTCCTCTCTCACCATCGCCTCTTAGCAGCGACAGAAACAGTCGTCGACATCGCTCCCATCACCCCTCCTCCCTTGCCCTTAAAAACGCCAAGTATCTATTAACCCCCCCCCCCCCCTCCCCCCCCCCCCCCCCCCCCCAAAGGCCTCCTCGGATACTAAACCGGGCGAACTAGCCATGCGAAACCGTAATCGCGAAATCCGCATCCGCATCGTGGATTTCCGTGACGGCAGACCAGTCTCTGCGGGAGGTCGGGCACGCGCGTGAGCGGGTTTGCTCTTCTTCAGACTCTTCGGACTCGGACTTGGAGGAGGAGGGGGAGGGCAAAGACTCCGGATACAGCACTTGCTCACGCCCACCACCGCCCCCTCGTCCTCCTCCCCAACCCCCGTCTTCAGACCAACGAAGATGTTTCCGCTTCCGCTCGCCCCAGCTCCTCGACCTCGGCGTGCCAGACTTCCTGCTCCGAGCTCTAGCGCTTGGTCGCGTGGTGGAGCTTGCTTGCTTGGTTGTGAATCGGAGGCGGCGTTCGTGGGATGAGGTCCGGGTTGGGGTGGGGAAGGAGGGGGTATGGCTGGTGCATGGGGGGTTGTGGCTCTGGAAGCTAGGTGTGACGCGCTAGGAGGGGGTTGGGGAAGGTGGGTTGTGTGAGAGGTTTTTGTTCGGGATGGTTGCGTTGAGGATGGAGAAAGGGGTTTGTTCGTCACTGGAATAATGACAAGGTAATTAATTGCATGGCCAGCACCTCCGCGAACAACGCAGTCATTTTTCGATGATCGGGGTTCCGTTGCGGTTCGAGCGTAAGCAAAGCCATCTGCTCTTCTTTGTTGGCGTCGTTTTGGTGTATGTTCGGGCGGACTGATGGGGAGAGCGTCGGTGCTACTCTTTGTGTGGTGCTGGTCATGCTATCTAGGGAGGATGGCTTCTCGTTTCCACTGGTTATGTAGCAAGAAACAGGCAGAACCGCGAGATATGGTTTTCAGACCTGGATGTTTTTAAGATCGGACATCGATTTGCTTCCGAGCTTCAATGCTAGTGGTGAGGTTTTTGTTCGGCGAACTGTTATATGATTACGAGGATAACTGGAGGATGGTTGTTGTGGGTGATGGCGATTCTGCCGTGGGCGGCAAGGATATTCGAATTTGGGTATTGGTGTTTGGATCTTTGACGAGGCTTGATATTACAAGGGAAAGAGAGAGATTGCCGCATGTGCGGGCGGTGAGTGATGTTTCTTGATGTTAGTGGAATGTGGAAAGGCAGAGGCTTCACTGAGGAGTTTCTTTTGAAGACATTTGAAAGAAAACTGTCGTATAATGGACATTCGACATTTCAGTGCACGACATGCAATGGCCAAATCATGCTGAAAGCAGTATGGATTGCGAGTTGGATAGCGTAACAGGCTGTAAGATATTTGGAGTGCTCTAAGAATACCCTCGGTGATTAAAACTATGCTGATGTGTCGAGGAAATAGAATGATTAGGCAATGAAAGATTGCGATATATTTCTTACTTCCAACCATGGGAGAGTTTATCCTCTTGCTGTCAACCTAGACCCAAACCTCCTTATGCCCCGCTCCCGTCAATCCCTCCGACGAAAGAGTCCGTGGTTCCTCCGTGATGTCAAGCTCCGTTGTCTTTGTAATCGACCATTGATCCAATGTCCTAGTGTCCGGTCTCTTTTTCGACATGAAAAGCCCATTCGGATGTGTAAAAGGGTTGGGCGCAGAAACGTGTACTGAGGAGAAGAAAAGAGGCTGAAAAAGATGTGCTCGTTGCTTAGTTGGGTTTCGGGGGCCGTCGCGGCAAAAAAGGTAAACGGTGCGAGAAAGGGCCAGATTGGTGGCTATAATTCCTAGATTCTCTTCCAAGCTACTCAAGAGATTAGTTTTCGGAAAATTCGTATTGTTTTAAAGGGACCGACCAGCCCCATATATAGTTGTCCGTTAGACTCCCTGGTATTCATTGTTAGCCTCACCGACCAATGGAGATCCTGAATTGAATCAAAACTTACATGTCGGATCATCAGAGAAGCTGGTGGTCGAAGCCCTTACCGTTACACACGCCATGGCCATTGTGCTGCGAATTGGTTAGGATTCCATGTATCCAGGGACGATGGTGAGCATACATTAAGCCAAGGCTCATGAGACCAGACACCGCGATCTTGAGGCGGATGTTTATCTTGACATTCCAAAGTACCACAGCTGGCAGAAAGGAGCAAGCCAAGTCCGAAACTATAGCATAACCTTGCACAACGTCAGCCCGTTGTAGAAGCAGTTGCTGGTGGTGACCATACCAAAGTGAGCCCACACAACGGCATTATATATGCTTTGATCCCAGCATTGGCCTATACTTCGGTCCCAGAATGATCGGACTGGACGACATTGGACGAACAGAATGATTTCCGGCGCCGCAGTCGTGATTACTTGGCCCGCCATCAACGTATAAAGGACCCATTTCAGCCAACCAGTTTTCTTGATTCGAAGGATGAAGAGGCAAATCGAGATTTTGGTCAGACAAACGATGACGAAAAACATGGTCATTACCACATAGCTCCATTTGACAGCGTCCATAGCTTGTGTTTGGCCTAAATAATATGCATGCCGTCCGATGCCAGCATAATATTGAAGGCCACTGAAGACAAGTTGTACCAAGCCAAGGATCATAGCAAGCGCGATTGTCAAATCATCCCAGCCTTGCTGGCGGTTCGTGATTCGTACTCCTAATCTCATAGCCGTAGTGATCAATGAGATGGACGTAAGTACGGTAGCAAGAATGATGAATGTTGTGCCTTTGGTAACATTACCGTCTGGAGGCGGACCTAAGGTTTCCATATCAAGAGGTTGAAGCTAGATGCAGCTGTTCTGAGATTATAGGACTTGAACGGAATCAGAATACCGCTTAAAATGAGAAGATCGAAGTATCAACATGATGAAAGGAAACCAGGGAACGAAGATAATTCAAGACATGAAGAACGCTGTGCCTCGTTCAGACATGGATACCAGAACATATATCCAGCATGGATTGGCGTGGAATGGTTGCCGGATATCGATTGTCGCCAGAAGTGCCAAAAACGAACAAAAGAGTCATGGGCACACCCACTGCAATGCAATGCAATGCAGACTGTTTGGCATCCTTTTCCCGTGAGGAAGGTGGGTCAACGAACCATCTTACGTAGAAGAAGGTGAAAACCACCGAGGCTCCGTTTCTTGTAACAGAATTGTGGCAAAGCAACAAGGTGCAGTGCATTGCATATGAGATACTGTTCATGGATTTAACATGGTTCAGTCAAACTTGCCCTTGAAGTTACACCAATTCGGAGACCGTTATGGCTTGGGAAGCGGCGTTGTGCAGAAACACCTCCGCTCCATTTGAATGGTATGTCCCTCGTTCTTCGATTGGCGCACCAGTCGGCAATGATGAACGAAGCACAGCTGATAGGAATGATAAGGAATATCGGATCTACGTGAAGAATTGGAATGGGTGCGTGATGAGAAAGCCAAGTTCAAATGGTTATTATTGTTGAGAGGTTTGGTAACTCAATATTAGGCCTTACCATGTGAGGCAAGGCCCACTTACAAGGATGAACTCAACACGTCAAATCAGTCTCAAGACGTATTCTTTGATGGACAGGACCGAGATGTTCTCATTCTCGTCCTCCTACAGAAACCTCTATGTCTGCAACTCCTGCTAAGCGAGCGCGTGCCTCCACCAACGGAGTCGCCGTACCGCTTCCGCAAGACCCCAAGAATTATGCTTCGAATCGTGAAGAGCCTAGATAGGGCAACCGTTGATAGCCTTCTCTGCATCGCCGCGTCAATTCATACCGATATTGCAAAGGCCATCGATCTCACGCTTAAATCGCATTGCAGAAGTCGAACGGAAGAAAGTGGTCAATTTCGATTACCTTTCCAAAGATGCCTGGAAAACATTGAACGTAACCTATGACCGACTGTCCGGGTCAGCACAGTATGATATGGCTGGAGAAGCGGAGTCGAGCGTGAGGGATTGCATCCGGACCACCAAAAAGGGCTGCCCTCCCTATGCCAACCTCAAGACCTTGGAGAGTGGACTGGAAACATTGAGGAAGATTGGCAAAAGTATAATCCTGAGCAGCAATACGGTCAGCCATGAGGTGCGGATAGGCTTCCAACACGATAGAATACTGGAAGATACGATGGTCGGAATCATGAATGCAACGACGGACCCAGAGCGAGACACGTTGGTGAGCCAGGGGCCAGACGGCGCATGGATCGACAAGTTGGAGGAGTTGGCCAATGCGCACTGCATTTTTAAGGGCTTGGGCGATGTGGTACAACTGCTGGAAGGGGGAGATGGAGAAAGAGAAGACGGAAAGGAAGTGCTGGAGGAAGACGAAAACGAAGATGAAGAAGAGGAGGAGGAAGTTCAGGGTGAAGATGCAGAATAGGATGTCTCCACGTCGACCATCCATTTTAGCAAAGGATGAAGTATCGCATCTCTCGGCATACCCCTACTCCACATCCTTACGAATCTCAACCCTCGACACCACACAGAGACCCGCACGATCCCTCAAAACCACCACCACAATAATTCTGATAGCCCCCAAGACACCATCCCAGGCTTGAAAACGCAGCAGCAGTCAGCTTAAACTATACTGCTCTACAGCCCCCATCCATCATAAACAGAGCAAATCTCCTACTCTCTAGCCACTGAGAACTTCCTTTCTATTCACGGTAGCCAATTATCTTTTTGGCTACGGACTTTTCAGGAATCGATCGAGTCTGCGTTCTCTTCGGAGTAGCCCCTTCAGACGGTCGACTCGACTTTGGCTCAAATTGAAGCCGTCAAGACTCGATGGCGCTAATCAGGCGGAGTGTCGAGAATCACCAAGAATGACTTCAAAAGAAGGCGAAAGCCACTCAAAGAAAAACGGTTTCGATATTGGGTATGCCTATTCTACCAAGCAAGAAAGCGACGGTCTCGCATAACCCTCTAAAAGCGTTTAACTTTAAACATATTTTACAAACGCGCAATTCATACTTTACATTTCTTAAGACATCCAAGTCATCAAAATGTGTTCTATTCAAACGCTTGAGCTCCAAAATAAACATTTCGAGGAACGACTTCAAAGGAAGGCCAAAGTCAGTAAGCAATAGCAGTCTCCGTATTGGGCGTGCCAATCTACCAGGCAAGAGAGCGACAACCTTTCCCTACCATCCATTCCAAACCTCACGCCAACATACCGGTATGCAGATAAGCAACTAGGCTCATCGATCTCTCGACCGGTGATTTAAATCTTTCCGTTTCAACCACTTCCACATTTCCTGATAAGCAAACAGCCCCGTCGATCTTTTCATGCGTCTTAACCTTCAACAATGCTTCAGCAACGACGGATGTGCTACAAGAACAATCGAACAACCGAACCCATCTCTCCTTCGTCAAACCCACCCCTCGACACTTCTATCCCTCTCAAACTCTACAGCCTCCATTTTCATCCAAAAAAAGATTCTTTTTCACCCATATCCGTATGAATAAGCAACCAACCTCACCTGATCTTTGTGAATTGAAATGTCCAGACTTGACATCGAGTTTTTATGCAAGCAGAAGGATTGGCAATTATAGACCTTGTTGAAGTCTGTCAATCTCGACCCAACCTGCCTCTTGGCATCCTTTGTCCCCCTTACCTCTCTCTCTCCCCTTTACCAGCTCGCCCTTCCACACCCTACCCACATCTCCTCACAACTCCTCCAAAACCCACACCAAGCCATGTTAGACGGTTCGAACGATAGGATACGCACGCTGAATGCGGGGTGTTGCGGCTCGGTAATGAGATGCAAAAGAGGTGGGGTCCGGGGGAGGATGCGGATCAGGATATATATATATCTTCCCCCCCCTTCATTTTAACATATTTACGCAGCTAAAGGCCATGAAGCACCGCATACCATCTACATATACAGATACACATAGTGTCGTACTCGTACTGACGACGACCGTAGTATGGAGAACGCTCTCTGCGTGAACCAGGCTCTTAGAGCTAAAAAAACCCCCACACTGCGGTTTATTCTCCTCTAGTCGTCGCTGTACCCCGCATCCATCCATCCACGTTCCATACCCACCCAGTCAGATTCGCTCAAGGAAATCCCTGCCGCAAGCAGCCGACTCCAAAAATCCTAGACAGTATCTCCATCCCGTAGACCAGTTTATAAAATTATACAACCACACCGATAAAAACGGGGCGACAAAGAGCTATCTTATGCCCGAGGTTTGCGAGCTGGGCCGTGCGAGTACCAGATCACGGGGCTCCGCGTTATCGTAGGGCTATGGATGTGGAAAGCTGGCTACTTCGACGTGGGGCTTCGGAATTCGCTGTATGGCCACCTGGCTGAACGGGCTACGAGTAGGTGGGCTTTGGTCTATTGTATGTATGTGGAAGCTTAGGATATAATGCGGGCTGGGGAGAGGTAGTAATAAGGGGAGATAGGAACAGGATAAGGTACGGCGAGGTAGGGGGATGTGTTGCGTGCATGGAGGGGAGGGTGGGCAGCTCACGAAGATAGAGGTCAGTACGTTGAAGTTAGAGGACAGGGGTTGCACGGAGCCAAGAAGGCCAGGAAAACATACAACCGTTACACGTTCAAGTGGAGATTCCCTGACTTCGACGTCCATATAGCATAAATATGTAAATATAAACATAATCAATTGGGGGTATCCGACTTAGCGAGAGAACAATTCGCAACCCTTGGACTGCCCAGTGCGCCTTGCCCCGCCATTTCCTTAAAGACAGATCATCCAGCTATTACCTTCTGTGAAGCGCAACCGTACAACGCATGTCTTCAAAGCTCTCAGATATTCTCGATAACCCTCGCGTTCATGGCCTGCTGAAAGCCGTCTTTGGAATCGCCCTCAAACGGCTGGCTTTTGTGGCCGTGCGAACTGGGTCCTCCGCCGTAGGAATCCGCCTGTGCCAATTGTTGCTGCATGGGTGCGTTCGGTGACGGCAAGAAAATAACTTTGCTGTTCGCTGTCTTGGCCATGGCTTGCATAGCTTCCAAGTACCTGATTTGCATGGCCGGCGCACTCGATAGGATATCAGCGGCTTGGCGCATCAATTTAGCGGACTCGACTTCGGCGCGGGCGGCAATAACTTTCGACTCTCCGATACGCTTGGCCTGGGCGGCCATGCTGAGGGAGTCCTGGAGCTCGTTGCTGAAGATGATGTCCTTGACCAGCATGCTCTCGACCTGGACACCCCAGCCCGAGGCGACGTCTTCGATGATTTCACCAATAGATTGGGCGATTTCCTCGCGGCGCTCGATGACGTCTTGAAGGACGCGGGCACCAACGACATGGCGAAGGGTGGTTTGGGTGCGCTCCATGAGGGCTTGGCGAATGTTGGAGATACCGAAGGCGGCCTTGTGGGGCGAGGTAATGTGGTAGTAGATGACGGAGGTGAGGTGAAGAGTTACATTGTCTTTTGTCATGCACACTTGTTTCGGGACCTCTGTCGAGAGCGTTAGTTGATGATTGCAAGGGGGCAGTCGAAATGGAAATACGTACCAACAATCTGGATTTTGACGTCGACTTGGATGAGCTTCTCGGATAGCGGGTTGATTTTCACAAGACCTGGATCGACTGCACGGTAAAATCGACCAAACTTCGTGACCAGTCCGACGTTTCCTTGGCTAACTGGCTTGTAGGGATTGGGGCAAACGACGCAGCATGGGACTGATCCGATACAACCGATGCAGTTTCCGAGAGTATTGACTTGAAGCCGTTAGTCTCGGTACATATCGGGAAGCACATAGTCCATACTCATCGATCCATACCAGCCATGCGTTCCAGCATCTTCGCTTTCTCCCATCAGCGTCTGCGCATAGGCTGGCTGGAGGTCTTCTCTGCGAGGTGGCTGCACATTGATGAGAGCACCGCTGCCGCCAGCATTGCCGTTGCGGAAACCCGCTGATGGCACCGTTGCTTTGCCGTTGTCCATTGTAGTAGACATTGTTGACGTATCTCGATTAGGTGAAGGCGAGAGGATACTGCGAGTAGAAGACACTTTGAAGGTGGCGGGTGAGGATCGGAGTGAAGTATGGAGATGGGAGGTGGGAGATGAGCTTATAAAAGGGACTGCAGCCAGTGGCAAAAGGACGACCGATAGATAGATGGTGGTGTGGTTTGATAATCTGTAACGCGCAATGATGGAGAAATGGAAGTGTTGACGTGCACGAGGACTTTAAGTAGAATAAGGGATTGATGCAAGCTCCCAGGCTGCGGGGCAATGTCGAATGCTCTCAGCTGCCTTTGCCAAGACGGGACAAGGCTCACAGTGAAGAAGAAGACAGTGTGGGGCTGTGTCAGCTACAAGCGAGCATAACCAAACATGGAAGATGGAAGTTCCCAATCAAAAGGTAGTTCTAAGTTGGTAAAGATGAACATGGCCTGATCGAACAATACTCGAGTACCTTACTTGCCACAATTGATACACAATACACCCCGTGGAGTGAATTCTCATATTCTAAGATGCTCAGCGAATCTCCCCACTGTCCATGATCCAAGTCCCAAACATGCAGCCTCTTCGCCACCGAACGCTATCTCTAGATAGAGTAATCTCGGGTAAACCTCAGCCGGTCGGCTTTTAGATCTCCAGGGTGTTTTTCGATTGCTATTGCCAACGCTTGAGGCATTTTTGAATCAGTGCCGTTGCCGTTGCCGAGCACCATGAGCTCTTATTATCATTACGATCACCATGAGTGCCAGAATATGCTACTCGTGACTCCGAGGGAGCAGCGGTTGCTATGCTAACATTGCTTGTCTCACTACCGACGAAACGCAGAAAATACCGCTAACAAATGGGTGCAGCGGTTGGTAGGAGCTCGCTGCCACCCAGTGACCCAATCTACAAACATTCGGATAATAAGGTATTAATTGGTGCTTGTGAGGTGTGATCCCATTCTCACGCCTGATATTGTTGTTACTCCCTCCTACACGAACACCTGCTTGATATCAAAACCGGCTATCTCCAACCATGACCACACATTGGTGGTGCCCTATTTCCTCCAACAAGGGCACCCAAGGTGAATTCTCAGCGTTCACCGTTTCCAAGCATCAAAACACTGCTTACCTCCCCCGAAAATGCCTCATCTAAAAATGGAGTCGATGATCTTCACAAGGAATTAAACAATGTCTTCCAGAAGGTTGCAATCGAACCGCTAGTGTCTTACATGCATCTACGAACTCCCTCGCACGAGATGTTAAAAGCAACGTGAACCGAGAAGGAATTCCAACAAGCTTAACAGGGCGTCTTGATCGATAATAATAGCACTCATACTACCGGTATCATTCATTCTTCATTTTAGGTTATTGTCACCGCTTCTGCAGTACTTGGGCAATGGTGTCTACTCTTCTCTTGGAAGCATTCCAGCCTCTCCTTTCTCTCACCCGGCTCGTCGCTGCGGCTCGATGAGACCGTGCTCACCACGAGCTCAACAAAGTCCTCAGCTCGTCTATCGCTTTTATTGGAATACTTGCGCCTTTTTCCCGTCTAGTGTCAAGCCAAATGCCCAGCTATCATGGCATTTTCAGATCTTGATAGAAATCCCTCACCCTTCTTAAATCACCTTATGCTCTACCAATGAGGCCCTGGGGTATGACACTGAATCTACACGATTTGTATCTGGGAACATCTGCACACAGTGTCGAGACGGGATATCTCCGATCTCTCGAAGACTCCCGTACTGGACTTTGAAGCAACATATGCTCAACATCTCTCATAAACCTCAGTTAATGCTTGCTTTACGCCGAGCGGAGCACTGCTTGCAGCAAGGTCAAATATCCGACATCCAATCGCTCAAATCAAGTCTCCTAACTCCTTCTCTCCAACAAAAATTCCCCGCACGCAATCACGAATGCTCACCCGGGACCTCGACAGCACCACGATCGCTTCAATGTCCCAACAAAGCACCGACTATTTCTCTCCATCGTCCTTCTCCTCAAATAACCACCTCCTTTAATTCCAAACCAGACGACTGCCTTAGATCCAATCCCACTTAACCCCCTCCAACAACCCAACCAGCCAAACAGCTTCCCACACAGAAACCGCTTCTTCTCGTGCCGAACACTCTCGTATCGGAACTATCGCCTTCCTACTCCACCCACAACCTTGAAGATGTCATTCCTACCTACCTACCCCACCAAAACACCTCTCTGTCTTGCCCTTGTCAAACAATCAAGCTGCACACCGTCTACATCTTCCTCCCTTCATACCATCAGCATAGACTGTTTCGATCCTTCCGAACCGAACAGCAGTGCACCATGAATTTTCTTCCTCCATACGCATGACGGGTCTCTAGATGTGGACGTTAGGCTATCATCTTCTGCCTTCAAAACCTTGGTAGCTTTTATAACCTGGTATAGCTTGGCATGGTGTTTCACATACCACACCTGCCCACCTGTAACCTTGTCTTCACGGAACGTTGCACGGGACGGCGGCGGGCTGGGGTGGGGAAGGGAGGGAGGGAGAGGGAAGTGTGGGGGTCGGGTGTGGGTCTCTTGAGCGGTGGTGGGTACGGAATGGGGATGGTAGGGACTAGAATAGTAGCGAGAAGAGGTGGGCGAGAGGGGAAGATTGAGGTGGTGAGGTAGGAAAAGGTTCTGTTATCGAAAAAGCCGAGGGCATGAAAACGGAGTAAATGGGGTTGTTTGACGAGCTTTTGTTCTGGTTTGACTCGAAGAACGCAATCCGGTTCGAGTGTTTGGTTGAAAACGCATCGTATCCTTCAAAATCAATCTGGGATGATCGCTTGGCATATGCTTGAATCAGTACATGACCTCCAACCCAATAGCAAGGGTTCCCAGCAATAGCACAAGGAAGTCCACGGGGGGTGCTCGTGGCATAGCGGACAGACCCAACGTTAGCCCGCATCTACCTACCTCGTTAAAAGCTCTGTGGATTTCCATGCCACAGGGTGTATTTTCCAGTTTACCCCCCATGCAAACCACAGGAGTTGTATTTTGCGCGGAGAAATGCCCGAGTCAACGTGGTAAAGGCCGAGATGGAATTGATTTAAATACAGGGGGTTTCGGATCGTCGTTTCGCTCGTCCCAAAGGTTCTCTAGCAGATTTTTTTTATTTTTCTGGACTAGTTAGGAAAGACAGCTATCTTTTCTTTTCTGTGCAATCCAAATGTGCCAATTGGAAATGTGGTCAAGTGTGCGGATGCGTTGGAAGCGACGGGGGATGCGGCCGGGCTTCCTGAGCGAAGACATATTACGCTGCCGAGGCGGGGTTTGGGACTAGGTTGTCGACGTGATTGTGGAGAGTGAATACTCGCTGCTGCTCACTCAAGTACGTAGTGTGTTCTTCTCCTTGCCCTTCTCGTCCTTCTCATCGTCTTTCTTGTTTCCGTGATAATGAACTGTACCACTGCGCAATCTAATAGAATATACGTAGGCTTCTCCGTTCTGAAAAAGTCCGTTCCAGCAGAATGGCTAGTACTGACCAGAGGGCGGCCAGGGACCGCAATGGAATACACCAGCGAAAGAGAAAGGGTGGGGATTCTGGAAGGAGTTCTCCCCATCAGCGATACGATTGAATGCCACTGTCTCTAAGCGACGATTCCTATTGACTTGAAAAACTAGAACCGTTGTTTTATATAATCATAGTCGCGAAACCGGACTGTTTCAGGAACTGACATGGAAGGAATTGGGTTTCGTCGCCTGTTCTCCTGATTCCGTGATTCTTACTGACTCGTTCGGCATGCCCGAGATCAGAACGATATACCTCGACTATGCGTTTTGAGTTTGTATTGTTCCGGATGAGATCCCCCTGCCGAGCAATGATCAGGTTCCTAATGACGGAGTTGCGCAGTTGGAAGACAAGCGCTGCACACGCACAGCAATGGTGGTACAAGGTGGCTAGAGCTCCAACACAGAATCCCTGGAGTCGCCAGGGCTGCTACCGTTGGCAAGATTTAACTCTGGAAAGCCATACCCTTCCCATGGTGTTTCCAGTAGGAGCGGGTTTCTTTCCTGGCAGGCTCCAATCCTCCTTTTATAGGATGAAGCCAATGCTTCGACCTGGTCCCAGCTCGAACTGGGAAACGATGGAAGAGCAGCAGCAGAGTAAGTAGATATTTCTTGCCGCCAATAACAGTCTATTGCGAATCCGCAGAGAAAAAAAAGCTTGATATTGTGTGCATGCTGGCACCTCAACACAATGTGTTGTATTACCTTGGCAGCCCGTGGCATGCACAAAGACCGGCGTTGAAGAAGCAAAGCAATACGTATCCTGGCGTTAACAGTTCATCACATGCGCCCGTATACAGAAAGCAGAGTGAGCCCTCAATGGGATATGATAATCAGTCTGCCAATGCCCGAAAAACTGAAAAGGAGTGCACGGCTCATGGCTACAGAATGTTCAGTGGCTGACAGAATTCTTCTCTAGAAGCTGTGCAAAAAAAGATTGCAAGTGCTCGTTGGCATCCCTAAGGCTGTAAGCAAGTGTCCTGAATTACCAAAGCAAAGCCATAGCAACAGACTTTGAATGCATAGTGTTCAAGGGGCAAAATTTGGATCCGGGTATCCAGCTCACTATAATCCACCCTAAACATCACAAACATTGGCTGGGAGTAGCGTCGACCTCCAAATTCATGAGTTTCCTTCTGAGATATATCTGCTTTTGCTCTGATAGTCTGACTACGTCGTTGGTCACAATTTCTGTGAGTATAAAGGAGCAAAGCTTACCATCGAGAATGCTATAATTCTCATTTTAACGCATCTCATAGGGCGGTAGGGTGAAGGGCTGTCGATCAACAACAACTCTCTTCTTCTCTGCTCACATAACCAACCTGCAGCCGCTTATACCCATCCATGACACCATAGCATAAGGTGCAAGAGCATTGTCATGTCAGCCATTGACGTTAGAAAATATCCACCAGATCCAGATCTGCACAAGATACAATATAAGGAGCATCATAAGGGGCACTCTACCAAACGTAAGTATCCTGCCTGTTGCAGTCCAAGTTGTATTCGCCAGCGTCTAATCGGCCCATGATATCAATCACGCATCTTTCTCGAATCTCACAATGCTGATAACCTAAAAGCCAGCTTTCCGTCTTCTGGTACTCTTCCCACAGCTCCAACTAAAGTTTCCCTATCCGAGCCAAGCTCTAAGAATCCGCGTCCCAAGCTCACCACGGGACAAGAAAAGATCAAAGCATATCATCCGTACACCTACAAAGCTCTTGGATCCAAAGACAGAAAGAGTAACAAGAAGCTCAGCAAATTACAAAGCCAAAACCCTCCTGAGGCGTCCTTCCTGGAGTATCTTTTACTTCCTGGTAGAGCTGAAGCGAAAGCAAGAGCTAGTCATCGCTCAGCAAAGTCCCCCAATCCCTATTCAAAAGATTTGACAAAGACTTCGACTGCACCTCTTTCCGAACCTCTGTCAAAAGACTCATCAAAACCACAGTCAAAGGCTTCTTCGATAGGTTCGCCGCAAGAATTCTTCTCACCCCCATCTGAGGAAGGATCTAAGCAAAGGTCGGGAAAAGACGCATCACGAAAGGGAGATATAATGAAAGAACATAGACATCCCTCGAAGGGAGATCACTTCCTCCTATGGATGCTGAAGTCTGGCGGAATCACCGAGGAGATTATTGACAAGCGCTTGGCACGAAAAGCAGCAAGACAAGCTATCTTTGAACGGGGTCTCCAAGCGCTCGAGATGGATAAGGCTAGCGATAAATCTGTATCCGCATCAGGTCCTGAGAAGGAGACGACTGGTAAACAAGAATCTGTATCCGCACCAGGTCCCGAAAAGGAGAGCCGCGCAAGGAAACCCAAAAAGCCGTCTTCTCCCACGAAACTTCCAGGGTTATTCGATACCTTCGGGAGGAGAACGAAAGAACAACCGTGGGACGCGTTTGACCTGCTCGCCCCTTGGATGCTCAGTTCAAAAGGGAAGAAAAGGTATGATCAGGTCGTCAAGGAACTGAACGAAGAAAGGGTCCGCCAAGGGAAACCAAAGAAATAGTTGTATCATGATGGGCCGTCTCCCAAGAGCACTTCATACCAAACACTGGGAGCTTTCTAGGTATAAACAGGGTTGTAACGCTTCGTTCGGACACCACGCAGCTATAGATGAAGTTGGTCGATGTAAGGTACGCGTCATTGTTGTCATTCCTATTTCGCAGTGGAATACTCAAAGAGTCTGACCAAAGTTAAGCCCGGTCTAGTTCCGATAGAAGGCACCCCAGTCTGAGATCAGAATTGGAACATAATAAGGTAGTCGACAACATCAACAGCTGATTCGTACATCTCAGCTCGATTGTCAGAGGTTCATTTCTATGATTCTCCAAGCTTGCGAATGCTAGACTCATCAATGGAGAGTTGGACCTTTAACGATCGTTTTCTCCTCGGATTGCAGTCATTCATTAGGCTTCAAACGACAGCTGCACATAGCTTACGCTTGCCAGCTTGAGATCTACTGACTACGGACTTCAATCCTGTATCTCGACCTGATGCAAAAGTAGACGTGTGATTAATAAACGAGATACTGATACCTTACATTCAGTAATTAATCCTGACTTATGTAATACCGGATAACGTTTGATCATATTCTCTCATCCTTACCATTCTTGAAATATCTCCAAGCCTCTAGAGAAGGTATGATTGAGCCACTTGAATTATTGGTGAAGTCGTTGATTCACCGTCTGATGGCGAAGCGCAGTTGTCGTTGGAGAACGGAAGATTGACTAGCGCCGTTACCGCTTAGTCATAACTCTAAAGCTTGCCCTGCACGAAATTCGAACCTCAATTATCAAAAAAGCGCGTTTAATACTACAGCTTTCTAGAGCTTGATACCTGAACTAGCAGCTCAAAGTAACTTCTAATGAATTGTACTTGATTTTACTTTTCTACTACGAAGAGACAGATAGTTGCTTTGTAAATTTCAACCCTCAAAAGCTGGCAACAGCCCACAGCTCTCAAGATGCAGGCCCCAGTGGTGGTGATGAGTATTTCGCCGCGCAATATATCTCGAGCACAACCATGATGACTAACTAGGTCTGTTAGATACGCAATCTGGCGATAGGCAAGTAGGGCGTAAAGCTCAGCTCTCGAATATAACGGCCGCAAAAACGTAAGCTACTCAAACTATGGTCCTTCGAACCTATATCCTCATACGAAACTGAGGAGACATAGGGTAGCAGACATAATCCGATCATGCCTCGGTCCGAAAGCAATGCTCAAGATGCTACTGGACCCTATGGGCGGCATCGTCCTCACGAATGATGGTCACGCTATTCTACGAGAAATTGAGGTCGCGCATCCGGCAGCAAAGAGCATGATAGAGCTTAGCAGAACACAAGATGAGGAAGTCGGAGATGGCACAACGACAGTAATAATATTAGGTTCGCAGGAGTGGCTGGATCTCTCGGCTCATGAGCTGACGGTCTATAGCTGGCGAAATACTGGCACAAGCCCTTCCACAATTAGAACGAAACATCCACCCCGTCGTCATAATATCCGCCTTCAAACGTGCCCTAGCAGACGCTCTAAACATTGTCGAAGAAATCTCATTACCTGTGAACATCAACGACGACAAAGCCATGTACCAACTAATCTCCTCCTCAATCGGCACGAAATTCGTCTCAAGATGGTCTGAATTGATGTGCAACCTAGCTCTGAAAGCGGTCCGAACAGTTTCCCATGACATTGGAGGCGGCAAGAAGGAAGTTGACATCAAACGCTACGCCAAAGTCGAGAAGATCCCCGGGGGCGAGATAGAAGACAGCAGAGTCCTTGACGGCGTCATGCTTAACAAAGACATCACGCACCCCAGAATGCGGCGGCGCATCGAGAATCCGCGTGTCGTCCTCCTTGACTGCCCCTTGGAGTACAAAAAGGGAGAGTCTCAAACGAACATTGAAATCTCGAAAGAAGAAGACTGGAACCGCATCTTGCAAATCGAAGAAGAGCAAGTGAAAGCCATGACCGACGCCATCATCTCCCTGAAACCCGACCTCGTCATCACAGAAAAAGGCGTCTCGGACCTGGCGCAGCACTTCCTCGTCAAGCACAACATCACTGCTCTTCGCCGCGTCCGCAAAACCGACAACAACCGCATCGCGCGCGCCACCGGAGCCACAATCGTCAACCGCGTCGACGACCTCCACGAATCAGACGTCGGCACGCAATGCGGACTCTTCGAAATCGAAAAGATCGGCGACGAGTACTTCACCTTCATCACCAAATGCAAAATCCCAAAAGCATGCACCATCCTGCTACGCGGGCCCTCCAAAGACATCCTCAACGAAATCGAGCGAAACCTCTCAGACGCCATGTCCGTCGCCCGCAACGTCATGTTTCACCCGCGCCTCTCCCCGGGCGGCGGCGCCACTGAAATGGCCGTTTCCGTCCGGCTAGCGCAACGGGCGAAATCCGTCGAGGGCGTGCAGCAGTGGCCGTACAAGGCTGTGGCGGAAGCGATGGAGGTGATTCCTAGGACGCTGATCCAGAACTCCGGGAGCAGTCCAGTGAAGGTGTTGACGAAGCTGCGGGCGAAGCATGCGGAGGGCGGCAGTACGTGGGGGATTGATGGGGAGAAGGGCACGTTGGTAGATATGCGGGAGTATGGGGTGTGGGAGCCCGAGGCGGTCAAGTTGCAGAGTATCAAGACTGCGGTTGAGGTAAGTCCTTATGATTGTCGGAAGTAGATTCTCTGCTAATGTTCGAAAAGTCGGCCTGTTTGCTGCTGAGGGTTGATGATATCTGCAGCGCGAAGTCGGCGAAGCAGGCGGGGGGCGCAAGTATGGGCGGGGGTGGAGAGGAATAGAGTTTGATAGCGGATTCATGGCTGGATGATTGTACTGAAAATGGAGATATTCGTCAATTGAGCATGAAGATGTGCAAAGCCGTAATGGGTATCGATTTAACAGGTGCTGCTCTATGTTTTCGTTGATTCTGAAGGTCGTATCTATCTTCCATCCCAAACATCAAACACCACTAGGTACGTATATCTTTCCAATCTCCCGTCCGTCGCCTTCACCCCCTTTCTCTCCTACACCAGATTCCAACCACCATTTGGCGTAGTGGTCATTCTTCGAAACTTTAGCCCGAGCCCCCTCCATCCCCAGTCCACCCCCATCTTCGCACAACAACTCACAGAAAACCGTAGCCAACAGCCGTACCTCCGAGCATTCTCACAGCTAACCTTAACTCTTTATCCCCGTCTATTCGTCTTTGCGGCCTACAGCACACTCCCCTCCACACCCCCCTCATCATCATCCACATCGCTCTGATCCCCCAACGCATCCGCCCTTGCTCTGTCGATCCCCAGCCCCTCCCCCTCCAATTCGCCGTGCAGCGCCATCGCCATGCTACTTCTCACTGGCACGTTCTGCATGCGCTCTTTGGCGTCGGCGTCCGAGTCCGGTGTTGAGGAGCCGGAGCGGCTGGCGGCGCCGGAGAGGGAGCCCCCGCCGTCGCGGCCCCCTTCGCTGATCAGGGATGGGGATTGAGGGGTGAGGGCGGTGGGCTTTTGGGAGGAGGGGATTGCTTTTGGTGATAAGGGGGCGTCGTCCCGGCTTCTGGGGTATTCGGCCCCGTCTTTTGTGCCTTTCGTCTCGGCAGCTTTGCTCGATCTCTTTTTTACTGCCTGCTCGATCTGCCGCACTGTATCATCATCCATGAATAGATCCGCCGTGTTCTGTCTTCTTGCCGCTTTCTTTCTCGCTCTTTCCTCGTCTTCATGATCGCACCCATCCGGACAACCACCCCACCTCTTCCTCACCGGAATCGGACTCTGCGGCGGTTGGCTAATCGCATTGTTTGCCCTTTCCCTCTTCAACTGGCTCCATGTCCTTAGCTGATTCTGTAGTATGAATTTTCCGTTATCGGGATTAAGCTTCATGACCACAAATTCGCAGTGGTTTACGTTGCGCAAGTCTTCGAAATATTCGACGCTGAAATGATACCATTTCATGAGGAATACCCTTGTCATCAAGCCGTGAGTGACCAGAACGCATACGCTAGCGAAGTCATCTTCCCCGAAACTGCGCCAGAGACTCTCGTTGAAGCCACTAACACGATCGTAGGCATCCGCTGCGGACTCCCCATTCGGTATTCTGTAGAAGAAATGCCCGTAGTCCGCGCGCTCCTGCCACATCCGGCTCATGTCTGCAGAACATGGTTGAAAATTTCCGAAATCTTGTTCGCGTAGACGAGGTTCTTCGTAGACTTTGATAGTGTTGCGGGGGAAGGGAGAAGGGGTTGGATTGGACGAGGTGAGTGCGTCAAGGATACCTTCTGTGGTTTCTCGGGTACGCCGATAGGGGGACGTAAAGAAATGGAGGGTATCGTCTGGGCGGAGGAGAGAGCGCAACTTCATGCCGGCTTCTTCTGCCTTGGGGTGGGGAGCGTGAGCAATGGGAGTGGTAGGGGTTTCGAGGAAGGGACGTGGGGAACGCATACCTGCTTCCAGCCATCCGGGGTGAGCTTGACTCGATGATCGGGTACGGTTTGATGGATGTCTCGGTTTTCTGCAGCAGTTAGAGACAGAGTCGGTTGAGCATGAAGGAAGGAGAGGGTACTATTGCCTTCCGATTGGGCATGGCGAACGAGAATTATCATCTGCAAAGATATGTTAGCGGAATTGTGCGTCGAGAGTGCAGACAGGTTCAGACCCGTGGCTTCCCCATGGTTGCATGATGTAACAGGATCAGAAATGTCCGTGCCAGCTGTTCGCACAAAGGTATTTCTTCTGGGCGTTGGAGACCTCGGACTCTTATCGATAAACCCAAAGATCAACATAACTACATAAGGGAAGTTCACCCGAGCACGCTTACGATTACGAGTATGGTGTGGCCGCCAATTCTTACCTTTCTTTCTGGGTTCCAACTAACCTTTGGTGTCTATTTTTCTGTAGCGAAGTCCGCTTATTGTAGTAGGCACGCGAGGATCTCTAGCCAGTTGGTCTTGTTCCGAATGAAAGACCGAATATACTACTCAATAGGCTAAAAATTGTAGCTAGACACATAGCCTTGACGAAGGAGCTCAAAGAGCATTCTACCGTTCCATGAAGATACCCAGCCTTCAATGAGACGTGAAGAGGTGGCTGATGCCACGAGGTGAAAGCTATTTGGTTCTCGATCCAAGTCTCACACTCGGGGGAAAGCTCTAAGATGAAAACCGATAGCAAGCAAAGCAACCTGAACTGACAATCTGTCGTTTCTGGGAGCCTCACCTATAGCTCGACGACTTTGGGCATGAAGAGTTCACCTGGTCAGCAACAACCAAAACCACTATCTCCGCCCAAACCCTCAAAAAGATCATCTCTTCCTCTGTTTGATTTGAGTACGAACGCGGCCGTATATCGGAAGATGTTTGCTATAGTCAAGTGGGAGAGCAATTCGCTCTGCCCCCAAGCGAAGTAGGTAAGGCGTTCTCCCAGGCTCGAGAGTCGCTGCAGCCCAATGAGCTTATGATTGCTGTTCTTTCTGAGCTCAAAGCTGGGTCTAATGGGGGTTTGCGTATATATGCCATGTCCAACATCTCTAGACCCGATTATGCCATTTTCAGCACCAGGCCTGCAGATTGGTCAATATTCGACCGAGTCTTCATCTCAGGCGATGCCGGTATGCGCAAGCCAAACCTCAATTTCTATTATCATGTACCCAAAGAAACACAAACCGCCGCTCAAGACGCCATATTTGTAGATGACAAGTCCGAAAATGTCTTTACGGCGCGGTCTCTTGGGGTATAATCTTCGATGACAGTGCTAGTGTCGCTCGTACCTTGCGAAACCTTCTTGGCGATCCGGTACACAGAGGAAAGGAATATCTCACTCGTAATGCTGGACACTTGACTTCCACCACCGAATGCAACACTACCATCCACGACAACTTTGCACAGCTTCTCATCCTCAGCGCCACTGTAGATGGGTAAGTTTTTCATCCCCATCAACGCCTAGAAATCTGCTGGCTTATCTCCGTTCCAGAAACCTTGTGAAGTTAGAAGTACACCCGCGAACATGGAATTTCTTCATCGGTTGGTCCAGGGTTCTTGTCACAGGATCCTGTAATGGACTGATGGTGTGGCAAACAGGAAAACCTTTGTTGACTACAGAAACGTACCCGAATGACCCAGATACTACTTCGTTGGCTCTGATGGTGACAGATTGTGATGACGAGGTGGTGAACTCGGTCCTAGATGAGATGCTTGAACTTGTAAATGAAGATGGCATTGTCATGGTATGGTCCTTCATGGTTGAGAGGTGAAAGGGAGCTGACTTAATCGAGTGTAGACATATTTCGATCATTCGAGGCCACGATTCGATCCCATAGTTTGCACGAACGTTCTCAGTCTATTCTACAAGCATGGGCGCGGTTACCAGCTTCGGAAGAGCTTGGAATGGGTCCGTGACGTGCTCCTCTATCGTGCATATACAGATGAAACACGGTACTATTGTTCGGCCGACTGCTTCCTATTCATCCTCGGCCAACTCGTTGATCACCCCGATCACCCGAAACTTCACGACGAACTAGTCCCGCCACTCCGAGAGCGAGTTCAGGAACGCATCGGAGCAACTAATGATGCTCTCAGCATTGCTATGCGTATTCTCACTTGTAAGAAGCTTGGCCTTCGATATGACACTGATATTCGCTCTTTACGAAATTTTCAATGTGAAGACGGTAGCTGGGACGTTGGCTGGATGTACCAGTACGGAGCGTCTGGGTTACGGATAGGGAACCAGGGGCTGACAACAGCCTTCGCTGTTAACGCTCTTGATGGACATTATATCGAAACACTAAAGAGAGGTTTATCAATGGTAACATAAGGCTGAAAAGGGCTGTGTTTCTGCTTAGTGTTGTCGTTCAATTACAGGTCAGAATGGTCCTTAGTAGAAATGATTGACTATAATTTGTGCCATTTGTTATCTGGGAAACAAGACAAACTGGCTACCACGTAAAGACATCGCATGTCCTTAGAAAGTTTATCAGCCATCTTCGACAGCATTAGTAAGAGCAATAACCGAAATATGGTCATCTTGACATACCTATTCGACAGGACCGAGAGCTGCTACTTCGTGGCGAGCCCCAGCCGTTGTAACAGGGAAATTCTGGCACAATTATGTTCTCCTTGTGCTAATTTTTTCACAATCCATAATATCCGCAACGGAGGGAAGCGCATGTGCTGGAGCGTACCGCAAGCTCAATACGATGCAAAGTGTTGATCTCATCAAGAATCTATAGTTCCAGTGCTGTGCCAATTCTGGAGCTCAGTCGTCGTCATGAATGATGAGCCCGGCCTCTTCAGCAACCGAACCGGCCTCACCCTTGTCTTCCAGCCCTTGCTGCTGCTCTGGTAGAGGCAGACGAGTCCCTTCCGTCTTTACGTTAATCTCGCCACCTTTCACGACTTCAATAGTCGTCTTGTCGTTTCCCTTCCCCTCTTTGCCACCCTTTCTTGCTTTGCTTTTCTCTCTTCTCTTCCTATTCTTTTCGGTCTTCTCCTCGTCCCTCGTTCTTTGCTCCTCCCTTTTCTTTCCGAAATCTACATCCGCTTCTTCCCGAGCAACTTCCTCATCCATCAATTTCACCCTTTCATATTCTCGTCTCCGACTCGCTTTGTACACATGAAATTCACCAGAACCGGCACCAGCGCTAGATCCTTGGACATTAGCCACGATCTCTGGTGGAGCCGGAAGTGAACTTTTCTTCGCGATTGCGCTAGAGCTAGGGGGTAGGGCAATTTCACGGTCTGGTTTCGCAAAGAGAGCGGTGAGCTGTGTCGCTTGTTGAGAGGTGGGAGTGAGTGCTTGGCGTTTGACAGGGCGTTTTGAACGGGGGTCCCGAGAGGTAGTAACAGCTTCTGGAGTTGGTCCGGACATGTTCGCTATGTGGCACGAATAGGATACTTAATGATTTTGCAAGCGCTGACGCTGACACTGTCGCTGCACAGGCGGTCTTCGATGGAGCATCGATGGTGCTTTAGGTAACCTGCGAAGTGGTGATATAGTAAATACCGTAGCTGACGGGATAAATAGTGTTATGGCGACCCAAGCTAGCCTCAAAGACAGTTTCATAGTGGCGCTCGGCTCCCATGCTCCTCGCACTTAAAATCTTGCACCATAAGGCATTAATTACCGTAGACCGTTCATTGTTCCGCGCAAACATAAGTAGAAGAGTCAGCCCCATTGATATTACTTGAAAACCAGCTCTGATAAGCAGACGGTTGCGACAGAGCGCAGTTGTGCGAAACTAAATATGGAACAGGTAAGCATCATATCCCCTCGATCCTCCATTACGACGTTTACTGACAAACATGCAGTTATTTGTGGATGATCTCTGTGTATTCAAGAGTGACCCACTAATAAAGGGGACGGTGTCTGTAAGCTCGGTCAACTCTTGACAGCATTAGCGAGCAGTCCAGTCTGACTCCTCGCAGCACACATGGCGTGATGTATGGCAATTCCTCAATTTCTGAAGAGAATGTTCAATTACAGTAATCTTCGGTTTCTACATGCTGATCGCCTTCTTAGATAGATCAAGAGCCTTACTCTGGCAGGAAAGGATGCTACATGCACAAGCATATACCAAGAAAGATAAGAGAAGAGTTTTCGGAATATCAGCTTGTGAGCCTAACTTTCCATGTACATGAGTTTCCATATTAATTCAACCCTAAGCCGCCTAAGGAATATGTCATCGTTGTCTTTATGGAGCATTACGAGGATTTCTGCCTTGTTTCTGAAAGTTCGCTGAAGCTTGTCGATAGATCTTTGGCTCTTGGTGATGTTGTGAAGCGAGACTTGTCGGATGCTAGCAGTGGTATGGTCATAAGCACTGCACTGTGGTGTACCTTACAGCCTCTATCTATTGAAATCCTGAATGGAAGACAATCTCTCGCTCCCGCGGGCTTGGACCAGGATAAATTTATGGAAGAGCAACCCCTTTGTGTTCCTGCGCAGGAGATCAAATTCTGGAAAGACTACCGCGAAGATGACTACATCATCTATCAGGGCTGGGTTGGTGCTGTGACTGACATCGATGATGAAGTTACAGTTCGCTTAAGTAACGGCAGTGTTGTAGTTGTGGACGATCCTGAGGAACTTCAGGAAGTTACAAATGCTCCTGATGGAAGATCAGAGAGGCACGTGAAGCGACTGGAGTTAGCTGGGTACGTAAGACGGCGGCGTCGCAACCTACATAAGGATGATACAAATTTGTGGCCCGCTCAACCATGTTTTCCTGGACAGATGGTTGTAACGAAGAAGGGAAATCTACGTCGCGGACGGTGGATATTTGGAGCCTACGACCCGACGATTGAACCCGAAGGAACTGTTGTTGAAGTCCGTACCATACAATTAGGGGTCTCGTGGGCGTTTCCCAACGTTCTTACACCTGAACCACAAACCCTCAAAAACGCACCGCCTAGTCTCCTTGATATAGATATATTACAAAGTGGAGATGTGAGGATCTATGACCACAACAGGGTGCCTCGCAATCCGGTCACGCCAAGTCTGCCAAATGCCTGCCATTGTCAAGATAGCAGGTTTGGTCTTTGTGTGAAATTCAAGGATGAGGCTGGCGCTGCTGTGAAGTACGACGGCTCCACACAGGACGGAGCATTTCGAAATTGGCCATTCAAGGATAGATTAACGACAGGGAAGTATCGTCGGATACCGAGGACCGAGACTCTAGGATATGACATGAACGTTCTACAGATCAACGGAACGCGGACAAAGGTGATGGTCCAATGGCAGGACGGAGCAGTGACGGCTGAAGATTCAACTTCAGTGGTTTCATACCTTAACGTCGATGATCACGATTTGTGGCTCGGAGAGATTGTGTCATCAAAAGACGGCGAGCAGCCTGCAACTGGTGCAGGGTTGGATGGGAGCATTCACGCGCGGAGAGTAGGCGTTGTACAATCTACAGACTCCATCGAAAGGGTTGCCAAGGTCCGCTGGTTCGAGAACCCTGACGTTTTCATCGCAGGAGAAGATCAGTCCGTGTTGCTATCCGACTCTTATTTAGGGCCTATCTCAAACTATATATGTGAGGTTTCGCTTTATGACGTGGTTGCTTACCCTGCGTTAACGAAAAGAAGGGGAGACATTGTCGTAATGGTCCCTCAAGCAACAAACGGGGTCATAGTTGCGCAAGCTCCATCGACGACTAGGTTTCTCATCAACTCAATTAGAAGTGGAATTGCTATGGGTACTGGTGGATTTTCGTTGATGCGCCGCCCTGTCGAGGCAGCCCTTCAAGCTCTCCGGGGGCAGGCCACGGAATATATAACGAGTCAGCAGAACGGAGAGGTCGAGCATTCTTCAGATATCATCGACTGGTTCGGAGAAGTTGTAGGTCTTGAACTTGACGGAATGCTTACTGTTCGACTTGGAGCACTTCCCGAGGTGCGTGACGTCCAAGTATCAGTTGACCGTGTCATTGTTGTTGCTAGTGGCGACGACGCGAGTTTCTCTGGGTCAGACGACGGTGAAGATGACTCGGCAATAAGTGATGAGGATGTGTCAATGAGCACTGCAAGCCATGATTATGACTCTGATGAAGTCATAGAAACAATTGTCGAGTACGAGGGCGGAAGTAGGCTTGATGTCGATCATGATGATGAGATGTGGACAACGGATGATGAAGACGCATCTTCCATCGACACGCCTGCACCAAAGAACGGTTCAGATGAGCTTGCCAGTACTGCAGGCGACAATCTTGAAACCTCAACAGAAGTACAGGAGGATCATGGATCCACCTCCGCACTCGTCAACGGCTGGCACAGCATTGGCAGTGAAGTCCGCTTTTCAAATTATTCTACAATGCCTCCCCAGTTTTCAGTTCTTGACAATCCTGCCCCACCCGATCACCATTATTCCGCTTCACTAATTAAGCACTCCGGCTCTCTAATACGTCGCATCGTCAAAGAACACAAGATCATGCAAAACTCCCTACCTGACGGCATCTTCGTGCGAACATGGGAAAGCCGGTTGGACTTGCTCCGCGTCTTGATTGTTGGCCCACGAAACACACCGTACGAGCTTGCTCCATTTGTCATGGATTTCCATTTTAGCGCCGACTTCCCCAAGGTGCCCCCAGATGCATTTTTTCACTCATGGACCGGCGGTATTGGGCGGATTAACCCTAATCTCTATGAGGATGGGAAAATATGTCTTAGCTTGTTGGGAACATGGCCTGGGGACGAGAGGAACGAGAGCTGGTCACCAACCGGGTCGAGTATGTTGCAAATAATCGTCAGTTTAATGGGACTGGTGCTGGTGAAAGAGCCGTACTATAGTAAGTCACTCATACTTTCGTTCGTTTATTACTAGTTCTATGATGACCTGAGTGCATTTGGCTCGAGCACTACTAGTCGGTTCACGCCGCCTAGTCGTCCATGATGTAAAATCTCAGCTACCTTTTTCTTTACTGTCTGAGAAACCCACCACATCAACTATACAATCCCTCAACCCAATCGCTACTGACGACCCTGCGTGCGACAGATGAAGCCGGTTTCGACGTCCTCCACGGAACCCCCGAGTCCCGCACCCCCTCGGCCCTCTACACCGAAAAAGCATTCGTCATGTCCAAAACCTTCATCAAGACCGCTTTGACTAAGCCTCCCGAAGGGTTGGCCGAGGTCATACAGTGGCTCTATGCGCCTTCGCACAAGGGTCCGCAGCTGCTGCGTCTGGTCGTTGAAGAATGCAGAACTCTACTGCCTGACGCTGCACCAACAGAGGGGATGGAAAAGACCGGCGAGGGTTCTGGTGTTTTGAAGAATGAGGGCAAGAGCCGTAGTCGACTGAGTTCTGGGGCACTGGTACTGCTAAGGCGAAATTTGGAATGGTTGGAGGAGTATTTACGGCATGATGAGGGGTTGAGGGAGGATTCGATGGATACTGGTGGTTACTGATACTCTCTGTACGGTGTGCATAGCCGTGGCTCCTGCTGGATGTCTGTACATATTCTTACACTCCAGAATAACTGCACTAGGCTTCCTTCTCTAATACTCCACCATTCAGCCTTCTCATTCCCAACATCCCCCCACCCTCTGAGCCCTCAAACCCTCGCCCCCTAGCGCCGTCAAACCCTCTTAACATCCCAATCCTCTAACACCCAAAACCCCTATCCTACCCAACTCCCCACCACCCTCATCATAACCATCTATCCCAAAGCCCCATTCGAGGACACAAGGCCGAAAGGGTGAAAGGATGGGGAGTTTAAAGCGTAAGAAGCGGTGGCGACCATCACCATCACCCAAGAAAAAAGCCACCGCCATCCCCAGTACAGCACACCACCGAGCTAACTGCGGAACTTGCCCGCACAATGCTCCGCCATAACGCCTGCCGTAATTTCCCAGCGCCGGGCACCGCTTATCATTTCCGAAACCCTAACCCGTGAGCCGGGCCCTGCTTTGGTTTCGCTGGCTGATTGCTTGCGATGGCAAAAGGGGGGGCTGGCGTGGTGGAGGTTGGATGAAATGGGGATGGTGTGGGTGCTTGAGTGGAGGGGATGGATAGGTAGGGTGTTTGGGACGGGTGGAAGGTGGGAGAGCGGGCGGCAGGGTGGGTTCATGAACGTACATGGGAGGAGATGTGGTAGGAAGAGGATGTTGCTTTTTGATTTGTTCTGTCTAACTGTTGAGAAAAAGAGGGCTATGTACAGGAATTTATATTGGAAGGATCTATTGTCAACAGCACAACGCAAGATGCTCATCAAACATAGAAATCGTACCACCAAAATGCCTAGGGTGTTCAGTCTCGCAACCCATGCTCCCAAGCAGCTAGCAACCCTCTATCCAAATACCAAAGCCCTCACCTCAATGCTCTCTCTCGGCCTAGCCCCCTCAGGACTTCTCGGATCCACGAATGCGGTATGCGGAACACGGGCACCATTCTCGGAATCATAGCACTGCAGCAAAAGCCTCTCACTCCCGTCCATCCCGCTCCAATAGTGCCACCTCTGCCCATCCGTATACTGCACCGCCGCCGTCTCCCCTGTACGATCAGGATACCTGTGCTCAATCCCCACCATCGCCTCATTCGGCACGCTGGTGCTGTCTGCAAAGGCTAGCGGGAACGACTGCACGGATCCGTTGATGGGGCGCCAGACGTTGATTATGCGGACGCGACCCTTCAGCAGATCGGCTGCTTCGGAGGGGAGGTGGTGGTGAACCCGAGCAGCGGCTGAGGCAACTGTTTGGTCTATGTGTACGCGGGTTACAGGGGCACGGGAGGCGGAGGGTGAGGCCCGGCGGATGGTGTGGTCGAAGAGGAAGATGCGTTTTGCGCCAGGGACATGCTTCAGGAGAAGTTCCTCAACCTCGGGGTAGTAACTTGTCTTCACGCTCTCGTCGTCATTGAAAGAGATTTCTTTGCTAGGTGGGATGGAGGATAAAGCGGCAAAGGCATTGGTGTCGATGTTGAAAGACGATTCGTGGGAGCGTATGTCTTGGACTGTGACGGGCAGGTCATCGTCACCGAAGTTGCGTTGGGGTTGGCCTTCGGGGGCCTTTTCGACATAATTGAAGGGTTTGGAGTTGTCCGTTGGGGGTTTGTAGAATTGGAGTTGAGCGGTTACGGTACCTCGAGGGATGTAGGAGGAGTCGTGAGTGGATATGGTTTGGAAGGTGGAGGAGGAGGTTGTGGTTTGTGTTGTTGTCGACATTGTGGTTTTACGGTGGCTGTTCAATGTGGTTGGTGTAAATTGGAGGTTAATTGATGGTGGTATCTTAGAGGGAAGGATACGGTGACGGTGATTGCAGAGGATGATATATCGACTTTTCCCCTCTGGATTGGTGATCATTTTCGAAGCCTAGATGTTCATCATTTCTAATCGGCTTTGCGTCATCATGGCTTTAACAAGCGAGACAGCCGATAGTCCGGGGTAGTTGGTGGCGAACCTACGGATTAAAGGAAAGAACCGCAGAGCACGCCATTGAGCTCTGTTATGACATGTTAATGGTCAGAAAGTGATTCCCTTGTGGTCAGGTGTAAGTGAATTACGGACGGACAGCTGCAAACAGCTCAACAGGTAATTACCGCAGTACATCCGTAGACTTTCCATATTCGTAACTTGTACGAGTAATGTATCGCTAGCGTGAAGCGCGCTTTTCTATGCCATCTATGTAGCGCTTTTAAAGTACCAATAAACGCCCGACCTGGGGTATCCAGCTAAAATGCAGCAAACTCGTGCACTTCCTCCCGTTGTTTTGTACGCCTCCATCCCAACTGCCTGAATGCTCCGCCTTTAATTTTCATCATCATCATACCCTTCCGTGACTTTCCCAAAGGAATTCACAACATTTCCGCTTTGATCCTCTCTTCCCCACCTCCCCTTTCCATCCGCAAAGACCTCATCTTCCGTTTTTTTGCACACCTGCCCCCACTCCATCCAAGTTGCCTTGTCAGTCCACACTCCACCTCTCCCACCCCTAGTGTCCCACCAGGTTTGACCTCCTGTGGCCGCTGCGTATGCGGCTTCTTTACTCTGGGTCGAGCGGATGTAGCGGCGAAGGAGAGCCCGAGAGTTGAAGGAAAACCACATCTGGGACCACCAAGATGTAAGTGGTGACTTGTCTCCGTTAATGTGTAGCAATGCTGGGATTGAAGCTGCATAGACATTTGTCGCTAGAGGTACTTCTGACCATGGTAACTCTTCGGATATGGTATCAAGCTTCTTTGAGTACGGAAGTAGGATCCCCTGCTTCAAGTCTTCACTGTGGTTGCCAGGAGATGAATATGTGAAGGGCGGACTGGCCCGCTGGATGTCTATTGGTAGCCAAAAGGAGTGCAAGCGTAGCGATGGATGCTTCTCCTGAATATGTGAAACAACCGAACTGTCGTTGTAAGCGATAAATTCGATATCTTTATCAGAGTGTGTCAGCGTCTGAAACAGTTCTGACTTGTAATCTAACCCAATCCCAAGCTCGTAATCAATGCCGGCCACGACTGTCATGTTGTTAATGGTTCGGTTAGCCGACAGAGGCGAGTCAGAAGTCCCAAGAGCATTAGAAACCCAATCTAGCCACCGTCCACCAGCGCCTTGAGAAGTTTGTCTCAAGATCTCGCGTTGATATTCCTGTTCACCGAAGATCTCGGCGAATACAAATTGATCGCCTATGGTACCTCTGTTTTCTTCAACTTTGCGGACTGCATGCTTGTACACTTTTCGTACATCAGCTACACGGCCAATTACAGTACTTGAATTTAAGAATCTTGGACGGTTATGGAAAGCCTCCGCATCCTTGTCGGTGTCCGACCCATAGGTGTCCTTTGGTAGCGTTGAAAACGGGACCGCAGCGCAAGCTGGATCATCTGCAGGGTTTGGCCAGCATAGCTTGTCCGCGGCAAAAAGGACCTTCTGTATATACTTCTGGGTAGACTCTGAATTGCCGTCTGTTCCTGGCTTCGCTGCAAGCGCCATACCATACCGTGTTCTTAGACGTTTACTGGCCGCGTCGAGAATCTTATGATATCTCCTGATCATGACCTCCGGTGGAAGTTGGAACCAAACATCATAGCCATCTACGATCAGAACTAGATCATCATCTTTAATATGTCTAGCCGTGTTGAGGTAATCGTATGTTCCCTTGATCTTCCCGGTGTGGGTTCCCTTATCCCACCCTTCCCCAACGAAAACTTTGCCATAATTGACCAATGTAGGAGGTGGGTAGCCGAGGACAAACGAGGAAAGAAGCGTCTTGCAAAGATTCGCGTTCGATTGAGACACTGGGATGAGCAGGTGGAATGATGGGTTTGTCTTTTTCAATCCACTCGGCACAGTTCCATTTCGAAGACGGTCAAGGTTTGCCGGGTCAAGTGAAGGTACCTCAGTGTTGCCCATAAGCTCAGGCGCATCCGGTAGTGGGACATTGGGCTGATTCCTTAATTGGGAGTATTCTGCTCTGGCCGTCGCCTACGCACAATAAGTACCAAGATAAGACTACGTGGATTTGCCGTACCTTGGGAGAGCTCCTCCATCCCACAAGCAGCAATAGGATGCACAACACGAAGATATAAAGACCCGTTCTACTGCGTCGCGTTCGTGTACAAGGTGTTCGATGCATGAATCTGGGCTTCAAGAATCGGGATGGACTTAGTGCTATGAGATTATCCATAGAGTTGACTATCGGACCATGACGGCACACTTTTAAGGTATTTGTAGTAAAGTGCTGCTGTTAGTGGCTCGCGGCAAGAGGTAGCCGTCAGCTTGATGAGTTGAACATCAGTGAATGGGGCCAAATAAAGAAAACCTTTTATTGTAAAACTGACATGTGAAATGGCGGATATTGCCCAGCTTCTCCAATCAAGTCTTCCATTGCCTCCATTGACGCCAACAAGGTGGGTTAACAATTCCTACTGGAGTGGAGCCGAACTCCGGTGACCGGTGGATCTGTCAATGTACGTCATATATGACGGTAGGGAAGGGCTGGACTCGTGGGAACACTCTCCGCACAGAGTGAGTAGACCAACTCAAGCTCGCATATAACAATTATCTTAGTACCTTAGTAACTGTCCAACACCATCACTTGATACACAGTAAAACCTCAAGGTAAGTTATCTTCAATGACGCATCCGGAAAGGCTCGAGTAACCGGCACTACCTTAAATCGTAGATCTCCTGCAGCGTCGCGGGAGGCGTGCATGACTATTTATAGACAGGGTTGAGGTAAGGTATTCCGTACATTGCCTTCGACATTAACATCTCAGTAAGGTAGATATCCTAACCACCCCTACAAGAAGACAAACCGACATGGCCTCAATCCTTTCTCCAGTTCCCCGCCTCATCTTCACAGTCCTCGAGCCAATTTCTCTCTTGGCCGGTTACCTCGCCCCCCTCCTAAACACCTCCAAATTCGTCTCCTCCCAAGTCCCAAACGCCATACCCACGGCGCTAACATCAACTGATCGCGTCCTTGCCCTCCAGTTGGGCAACTGCTACGGCTTGGTTGGACTTATTGGTGTTGGCGTCTTGTATGCTACGAGTGAGCCGGCAGTCGTGAGGAATTATATAATTGCCTGCGCCATTGCGGACGTTGGGCATCTATGGGCTACGTATGCGGTTGTTGGCCATGAGAGTTTTGTGAATGTGGGGAATTGGAATGATATGGCTTGGGGGAATATTGGGATTACGGCGTCATTGTTTGTGTTTAGGCTTCTATATCTCATGGGAATGTTTGGGCAAGATAGGGTTCTGAAGAGCGATAGGAAGATGATATAAGATACCCCGGTATTGCTGTGCAGACAGGAAATAGTGAGTGCCATTTCTACACTTGGAAAAAACTCCCTTCAGATGGACTAAAAATTGACTATCCTTGCTCTGTTGCTGACAATGTTCCCAGGTCAGCCGGGCTATCAGTGTTCGATAACATTTAACGTTTAATAAGATAGTCTCTGGTTCGGGCTGTTGTACCCCCCTCGTTCTATTTCTAAACCGAACATCTCCAGGTATACTCGGGACTTGCATATGAGAAATAAAGAAGCCTTGAAGAATTGAATTTGACATTATCAGTGTCAAGGTAATAACGAACGTTATTCTCCAAACCGCATGATGTAGTGCAACAGTATTTACTCTCTCTTTTCCAGATACTGCTTGCTAATCAGAGTAAATGCGACTCATTAGCCCAAAAGGAGTTTCTCCAAACTTCAAACCGCTTCTAGCCTGGGGATCCTAGGAAGCTGACCGAGCGCGTCATCGACGTTATTAAAGGCCGAAAGGTATAGCTGTTGGAAGGGCATGCCTCCGAAAAATAACATTAGGAAAGCATGGTTGGCAGTGTTGAAGGAGAAATGCAAAGACTCTGCAATGACAAAACCGTATATCTGTTTTTACGTCAAAGGAGACTCGAACCCTCAACATCCAACCAAAAGTCAAAAAGATAAATCCTCTGACACAATGCAGTGAATAATACCGATTAACCAAGCCCGCAAGCGCCGCCATGACTTCCAGTGACACTGTGCACTAGACTGTTATGACTTTCGGACGTTGATGGAATAGAAGGTTCTATTTTGATATTTGTCATTTTATCTGTTGAGAATCTCTCTTCCTTGTATAAAGTACATCATGCCTTCAAATTTACTTGCATGCGGGATAAGGTAGGATTTGAATTCCTGTGCCTTTCTTCCTTTATCACCTATTTTTAACGAGGCTATCTATGAGCTTATAGTCTCACACTTCTGACCTTCCCTGACTCGAAAGATTTACTGACTATATTTTGGCCGAGGAGAATGGAGGAGATTGGAGTGGTTAGGGGGTGTACCCCATCTTATCACGCTTATAGCCCATCTATGCTTAGTTTAGACAGGCCGAAGAGGAGTTTCTTGCTTTGAAAAGTAGGCCTAGTACTGCTAGCCTTTAATCCGCTGCCCGAAGTCGAGTCTTTGTACTTGTAGTACAGAAGCACGACTCGTATCATATTATTGACAGCTCGGATTCTATCTGAACCGCTTCCATAACTCCAGCGCTCATGTTGTGCTTATGCTAATGCTGCCTGTATCTACACCGGTTTAACAGTCTGCTCATGCTGTGGCGATGTGTACAGATAAAGAAAGACAGATTATGTGGAAAGGTTTGGACCTTGCGAAGAGGCATTTTGTCAAATTCCACTCATAGCCACACAATGACCCCACCCATCACCCCCGCCAACCCCAGAATCATCCCACCAACTTCCATTCCCCCACTCGCCGGCGCAGCTCCTTTCGTCGGACTCGCTGACGCAGCACTTCCTGTTGCAGTCGAACTCGCAGACACAGCCGCAAGGTTGAGCGTTTGTCCCAGGCTGGGTAACGTTGCACTAGGATCGACTGCCCATCCGCTGGCCGTAGAACTTGGACATGCTACTGCGGAAATGGCGGTTGCGGATGCAGAGTAGGCGGAGAGTTTAACGCCGGAAGGGGATAGGGTGGCCCATTGAGCTTTCAGGTTGCTGTAGTCAGGGGAGACGGGCGTAGGTGTGCCGGAGCGGGGGTAGCCGTCAAGTGCAGCGGTTGCCGTGGTAGGGTCGACCGTCGGGCCTGTTGCGAGAGGTTAACGGATTGCGCGATTTTGTTGCAAGCTTATCTTAGTCGAGAGACGTACCGTAGTTGATCAACCCGTACTTGTTAGCTTCCTCAATCCACTCATAGATGATAGCACCAGACCAGGTGTGTGACATATTCTGTCCGAAAATGGCAGCTTGGTCGGTGAAGAGCCTAGGAGCGGGTATTCTGCAGCCGGTTTCGGAGATGAAGATTGGGATATTGAGATTCGTGGCATTCTGCTCAAGCATAGAATAACCAGAGCCATCGTAAGACGAATCTCCGCACCATTCATACACGTTTAAGGAGAAGAAATCGGAGATGTCAGCTGCGTCTCCACAGGCCATGTAATTCTGAAGCATGGGTCGGAGCTCAGGGATATCCGCTTCCATGAATTTAGCATGACTGCAAACGTTGCGATTGGAAAACACACACCTGCAGAGTAGCCAATAGGAATCTTGCGGTAATTCTTCGAGTCTCGATATGCCTTTACGTCCCTCACAGCTGCCTTCACGTACGGAGCAACAACTGAAGCGTTTGCTGACATGGACAGTGTTAGCAAGAAGTATTTCTGCGTATAAATGTATGCTAACCTTGGGTAAGAACTTCATTGCCGACAAAAACGCCAGCGGTGTTGTCGTACTTCTGAAACTCGTCCAAGACCCCGTTGAAAGCTGTAAGTTGAGATTGGGTCCAGGCCGTGTTGTTCTGCATAATTCATTTAGTACCACAAGCTGTTCTGCCATACGAGAAGCGTACGTACCGGATCAATCTGGGTGGTAAAGGTATCCAAATCTACAAAGAGATAGATTCCCTGGGCTTCAAAGGCGCTCATGCAGCCACTGTGCTCTTGCGCTGGATCGACATGGTAGACCCGGATAGTATTCGCTCCCAGATCTTTCATCGCTTTTGCATCGCGTGCGCATTGGGAGACGTCGAGGAGCGGGTCGAGGGAGGTAAGCTGATAAGCCACGCCTGGTACATAACATTAGCAAATGCTAGATGGTCATATAGTTGTTGCAAAGCTCACCCTTGATGAAGAACTGGTTTCCGTTGGCGTCGAAGAACTTCGAGCCAACTGCAGTAATATGTGGGAGACTGGATGCAGTACAGAGAGTAACGATTGCTGCCGCAATGAATGCAGCGAATGTAAGGACTCTTGGATACATTGCTGTTCAACTGCAAAGAAGAATGGCTACCAACGTAGTTCTAGACTGCCTACAGGTCTTCGATTGGAAGTTAAGAGTGGATCACGTTGGCCCGGTTGTTCTATATTCTGTTGCGCTCGAAAAGGAAATTACGACACAGGAGCTACTGCTAGAACGAGGGGAAACACTAGCTCCGTAACGAAAGACGAGAAAACGGTAGCGCGACGAAAGAGAACGAGGAAAGGACGATCTCCTGTAACTGTAGAAGCGGTGTTGACAGAATGAAACGAAGAGAAGCCGGGGAAAGAGTTGGAGCTTCACGTGTAAGATCTCCCCCAAGGATCATGCGTTTAGTCTCATGCAGTAGTCTCCGCTGATAAGCCGCTCACTGGCTCTCCAAAGATAATGTCTGTTTCGGTGAAACAAATCATCGAGGTAAGTTAAGGTAATAGACGTCCTTCCCCATGCAGAGCTTCTGCTGTTTTCTTCATACTAATTCCTTACACAACTCTGTGCATGCAAGGCTAAGCGGGAAACGCTATGTCCATCCGCAGGAGCTTGGCAACATGGAAGTCACGCTGCCCTAGAGTAACGCATGCGGCCATACTTTAGTCTGAGCATCAACAACTCGATTGCATACGGCGTCGGGAGTCGCACAAGATACAGAGGTAAACAATGCCGCCCACTACCAGAGTTGGGACGTCGGGAGAAACGAAAGAGTCGGATTAAAGGACTGGGATGTCAGTCAATCCTACCAAGCGCTATCAACGATCTAATTGGTTCCTGACAACCTAATCGTGACTTGCTAATCGATAGCGTGCCACTCCCCGCGTTGGGCGCCAACCAAGTTCGAGTCCATTCACAACATCAACATCAACCAAGTAACCTCCGACTATAGGATCAAGGGCTTTTAAGAGTTCCGGCCAAGATCGAAGTATTGCAGTCCTGAGAGACACTGCTACGTTGCCTTCGCTTTATACGCTCTGGAAAAAGACATCAACGTCTGTGGGGTGCTTGAACCGGAGTTCCACCTCCAGTTTTCCTCGTTGTATTTCAGAAGGCAATGCGCGTTACGAGACTCCCATGACGGCCGCCAGCGTATCTACATATAACCTCCCGACCCACATGGTCTCTAATCCTCCACCCACTGACCGCGCCCTCACGGCACGGCGGCCATCTTCGGTTTCGTCCCGTAGTACTACCACTCGCCGCCACCGAAGTAATCGCTCCCATCATGGAGGAGCTTCCTTCCGGCCGCAGAACGAGTTTCCCAACTTTGCGCAAACAGGGGACGTCGAGATCATCATTCATGCTGATGGCCAGGAGAAAAGATATATGCTTCATAGGTTAATTCTGGCGCAATGCTCTGGATTTTTCGAAGCTGGGACGAGCGAAGATTGGTCAAGGGCACAATCGCGGGCACAAGTCTCAGGTACAGCGCCAAGCAATAGTAATGGGCTAGCAAGCATAGGAGAGGAAGAGGATAATTATGGTAGGGAGATGACTAGGCCTGGTACTTCAGGCATTCAAGCAGGTGTTAGACCTCAGTGGAGGTACGAACTGGACTGGGGAAATCAGGATGACGAGGTACCTATGCTGGTACAGAGGTCGCCAACGTCATCCTTGTTTGGCGGTGACCACGCACCACGCCCACCACCTGTTCCAAACAAACCTCCAGCACCACCATCAGGATTCTTCCGCTCGATGGCCAACTTTTCAGCTATGCAATCTGCTTCTCATATACCAAGCTCAAACCCTCAGGTGAATGCAGACAACGAGATAATACGAGACTACGATAATTTGTTTCGCATTTTCTACAATTACCCACCGACTCTGGACTGCATCAACATTGCAGAAACCTACATCCAATGCAAGACTCTGCTAGCACTAGCCGATATGTACGACGCCTTGGAAGTCGTTGGGCCTCGTATAGACCACCACCTGCTGCAATTTCAAAGCCGCCTCTGGAAGCAAATTGCAAAATATCCCCCAAGCTACCTCAAACTCGGCTACCTCGCCCGATCGAAAGTAATTTTCTCTGAAGCACTTGTCCACGTAGTCGGGCAGTGGCCTGCTGGCTCCACCCAGCTTCGCAATAACGTCCCGGACTCCGTCCATGACCTCATTGAAGATAAAGTCGAAGAATTGCAAGAAAAGAAAACAAAAGCCGAAATGCGGTTGTTTCGCCTCTCTCTTGCAACCCCAAGAGGCGACCGTGTAACGCCCCAAAATTCTTACCTCGACTGGCTAGCTCTCTCCCTTTTCCGCCAGTGGCTCGCTGAAAACACCACACCCCCACCTCCACCCATCCCGAAAACCTCGAGCACAGACTCAAGACGACTTCCTGCCTCTCAACCACCTCCAATAAGCGCAGGGACCCTCTATCGCCTACTCGGCACTGGTGGTAGCTCCTACCTTGCCCACGACGAGCTAAAACGCTTTATACGCATACGCCCCGAAGAGTACACCAGGGATACACTAAAGAAATTTGAAAAGCGAATGAACGAGATCAAAGATATGGCGAGGGAAGTAGTAAGGCCGCTTATGAGAAGTTATCTCGAGCTAGATGTAGGAAGGGAAGGAGGAGGGAGCTTGGGGTATTTGACTTGTACCAGGGTAGAGGAGGGAGATTTCCCTTGGGAAGAATGAGTGCATTGCGGATCTGAAGAAGAGAAAGCGTGGCCCATCGGGCGTTCTTTGGCGAGTATTGGATGAGACCTCGGCGTTTTTGAAGATACCCTGTATTTTTTGGCTTTGTTTAGATGTAATGGAGAAGTACTCTTGATTTTACTGAAGTAGATATCATTGTGACATATCATGGAGTTTTCAGAGACTTCAAGACATGCCGACCCAAAACTCTTAAAGGGCAACCAGGAGAGCTTGAGATGGATGGCAGGGATGCCCTGTGCCCAGTCATTGCTCGAGGAAGTTCATCCGCGCTAAGAGCTAGGTTTCGGCTTCTGATCTTGAACCGGATGATCCTTTGAACTTCACCTGCGTAATCACACGACAGCACCTTCACGCTTCGCTTCTCCTCGTAAACCTCCTCCCTCCAACCTCACCATCTCTCACCATGACGCTCCGGTAGCACTAAACACACCATCGACCACCTACCAACCACGGCCATGCACGATCCTTTCCCATTCCCTTGCCCTCCCTTCCTCGTCCGCCTCACCACTCCCATCGCAACCGCCCTCAACCTCCCCACCTTACCCTCCCACATCCACGAACTCCTCCTCGCAGCGCTTTCCTACCACCTTATCTGCACTTGCATCTCGCCCGCGCTTTCAAGCCTCCTCTTCCCCCGCATCTACCCCCAACTGCCGGCGCGCACGCGCCTCAACTGGGACGTGCACGTTGTGAGTTTCGTACAGAGCGTGTTCATCTCTGGACTGGCGCTATGGATCATGTGGATGGATGAGGAGAGGAAGGGGATGGGGTGGAGGGGGAGGGTGTGGGGGTATACTGGCGGAGGGGGAATGATTCAAGGGTTTGCGGCGGGATATTTTCTGTGGGATTTGGTAATCTGTGCCATGCATTCGGGAGTTTCTGGGTGGGGCTTGTTGGCGCATGCTGTGGCGGCGTTGGTGGTGTTTTCGTTGGGGTTTGTGAGTTGCTCCCTCCCTTCTATGGTACTGTCTGAGAGACCCCTTGGCTTATCGATGTAAATAGCGCCCCTTTGTCAACTTCTACGGCCCGAACTTCATCCTCTATGAAATGTCCTCCCCGTTCCTAAACCTCCACTGGTTTTTTGACAAACTCCATATGACCGGCTCCAAACCCCAGTGGTACAACGGCCTTCTCCTCCTCTCCTCCTTCTTCTGCTGCCGCCTTCTCTGGGGGACCTACCAATCCATTCGCGTCTATCAGGACGTTTGGGCAGGGCTACACCCCTCCTCCGCATCTGCAGCAAATGGTAATCATACGATGGGATTGGCAGTCGATGCTGATGTGATGAAGCTTGCCAGGGAGGAGCAGGTGCCAATATGGTTAGCGGTGGTGTATCTGGGAAGCAACATTGTTCTGAACACGCTGAACTTCTACTGGTTCGGGAAAATGATCGAGACGATCCGGAAGCGGTTCCAAGGGCACGCGACGACGGAAAACCACGATCGGCCGGACAGGAAGGCATCACAGAAGGCCAAGGACAATGAAGTGGTCGTCGTGGAGGGTGTGGAGGTGACAACGATGGCGGATGGGGAGATTGTCGAGGAGAGAGTCGAGGTGGGTATAGTTGATGCTGGGAAGAAGGTTATTGGGGTGGAGAAGACGGAGGTTAGGCGGAGGAGGGGATGAAGGTGTCTAAGGGGGAAGGAGGCACTGTAATTATAATCTGGGTTCTTTGTGTATGCGTTTGAGAGAGCCGAGCGTAGATGATGAGTGTATCCCGGGTGGAGCACAATCGGGACTTAATGAAAGAACTCAACACCATTGATATACTCATTTTCTCTATTGAGATGATACATCCCATGCTCTCGTAGTTGCCTCTGAAATCTTGCATCCTCATAGTGTCTTACTTTGCTCGACTCGTTTTCGTCCCTACGAGACTTTGGCAAGTCACCGGAAAGTTAGTATTTCTATACTAGTAGAACCTGCTTGTTCGAAACCAAAGAGAGTTGGTGTACCGGAGCCCAAGGTTATTGAATCCTGGGGTGGGCTATGAGGAGAACACGATAGATGAAATCCCTACGGTAGCTTTCATCGTGAAAGTGCCTTCTATGGCCCAACGAGCACATGCCTATTGCTCGAGGACCAGGCTATTAAAGGACGTCTCCACTGCAGGCCCTTCGTCAACGCCTCTTGCTAATAACCCTCATCCCATGCATCCACGGCCATAACACCTCCGGAATCCTCACACACATCTCCCTCTCATCCCACGTATTCTCCAGCAGCGCCGCCAGAACCCTCGGCACCGCCATTGCCGTCCCATTGATCGTATGCGGAAAATCCGTCTTGCCCTCCTCCCTGGTCTTCTCAAACCTTACCCTCGTCGCCAGCCTCCTGGTCTGATAATCCGTGCAGATGGAGGCAGACGTGACTTCCCCCCAACCGTCGTCTTTTTCATGCCGGGACGGGAAGAAGGCTTCGATGTCTTGCTTCCGGACGGCGCTGGCGCCGAGATCTGATGAAGGCATTTCGAGGATGCGGCAGTGGAGGCCGAGGGTCTGGAGGATTTCCGTTTGGATGGCGAGCATGGAGTTAAAGAGGTTGGTTTCTTGGTCTTTCAGGGTCCAGCCAAACATCTCTACTTTGGTGAATTCGTGCACTCGATAGAGGCCCTTGGTGTCGACGCCCCTGGCGCCAGCTTCTGCTCTGTAGCAACGGCTTGAACCGACGATGCGCAACGGCAGATCTGCTTCGTCGACTGTCGTGTTGGCTTTCATACCGGCGAAGGGGATTTCAGCGGTTCCAGCGAGACTGAGATCAGGCTTTCCTGTTCCTTGGTATTTCTCGCTTTGTTGTATGGTATAGACCTGCTGTTCTCCGCTCTGATCGCGTGGCCTAAAGCCGCAAGCTGCGGCGATGTGTGAGTATACTATAGAAGGAGGCGACACAACGGTGAACCCATGCTTCATGGCCACATTGAGGGCATATTGAACTAAAGCTTGCTCCAACAGAGCAGCTTCATTTTTCAGATAGTACCATCCCCATCCGCTTGTTGTAGCTGCTCCTGCAAAGTCTAAAAGATCGAATTCGTTACCTATGTGGACATGGTTCCTCCATGTCCGGTCAAAGGATGATGGGGGTGGTTCAGGATGTTCGTTGATGTAGCCGACTACTCTTGGCTCACTTCCAATAGGAGTTTCTTCACTTGTTAAGTTGGGAAGCTCAGCTGCGAGGCCTTCAATCTCATCTGTCAGACGTTGTTCTTGAACTTCGATCTCGCCAATCTTCTGTTTCAGCTGTCTAGCTTCGTCGAGTAGGCTTTCTCGGTCTTGAGGTACATCCCTGCTATCACGCCCACTGAAGGTTTTGGAATGTGAGAGCTTTGTTCGGATATTGTTATTTTGTTCTCTCAAACCTCTTCCACTCTTCTGAAAAGCCTGCCATTCATCGAAAAGCTTAACGATCTTAAAAGGGTTGTCTTTCTGAGATCTGTAATTACGGTTAATGCAGTTCTGAGAGTATAATTCCGGGTTCTGGCGGATGTGTCTGATGTTAATCGAGGTTTTAGGAGCTATTGAAGGTAAAGCATCCAACCTGGAGCTTGAGGTAGCGAAAAAGCGAAGTCGACGTTTGCTTGGTGATAGAAAGTACCGTGAGGTCGAGCTTGCTGGGCAGTGGGTAGTAGCTCGCATTGGATTCGCTCTGAACTAGACGACTAAGCCGCACGCCACAAGCAACAATGGTAGATTTATTCCAGAGCTCCTCAAAGGTTTTCGAGGCTGCGTTGGCGTAGATGGATAGAGCGACCGAACGGTAAGAACAAGACTATCAGCAACTTTCGTTTATATCGTCCTTTCGGGGAGATTTGCGGCCGACGCGGCTTTCCGCAGCGAGTCCGCAGTGTCCTCTCGCAACCTTCCACTTATTCACCCAATATCATACCAAACGACAGAGAAGCCTTATCGTCTGCAGAGACGCCAAGTTACGATGAGGTAGAAGCCAGCCCGGACCCCTTAGGTCCTCTTCCAAAGCAGCATGGCAGACCCTTTGTACGAGCTTCTGACACCTTACTTGGACACCCCCCCCTCACCACGTCCCCCCCCCTCCTTCAACGACCCCGTTACCGCGAAATACCTCAACCGCCTCTCTACGCTCTCCTTAACCTCTCTTACCTCTACAGAACCCCAGTCTTTATCCCAATCCTCGCACTCCACCCTTCTCTCTCTCCAATCCCTTTCCGCCCGGTCCAACGCAGCAATAATCGCATCATCAGACCACCTCTCCAGCCTTCGCACAGCTCTCCCACTACTAGCAGCAGAAGTAGGCAAACTCCAGGATGATATCCCAAAGCTTGACTCGGAAGCTGTGGCTTTCTCGACCAAATACAGCCGGAGCACAGAAAACGAGGTCCTGGATCGCCGAAAGGAAGCCCTCCTCATGTCCCGCAATGCTGATCGCTTGTCCGATATTCTCGACCTACCCGCCCTTCTCTCCTCCGCCATATCCTCTTCAACAGCTCAAGGCGTCTCGAGTACTGCAAATTATGCCTCAGCTCTAGACCTACACTCCCACATCAAGCGCTTGCACCTGCTCTACCCCTCGTCCGCCCTCGTCAACTCCATCTATGCCCAAACAGAAGATGCAATGCAGGAAATGACTTCCAGCCTTATATCGTCCCTCCGATCCCAAAACATAAAACTCGCCGCCGCTATGCGCACAATCGGCTGGCTGCGGCGCGTTGCCCCGGACCTCGATGGCCCCAATCTCTCTAATGCCCCCAACAGCGCAGGAAGTAACAGAGATGGCGCCCTAGGCGCGCTCTTTCTGACCTGCCGTCTTTCTACCCTCACCTCGATGCTAAATGCCCTCTCGCCCCTCCGTGACCTCGCAGATCAAGAGACTGACGCTCGGCTACGCTCGCCAATGGCTACAACAGCTTCCAGCAACTGGTCCCATGGACAGCAGGCAGAACGCTACTTGAAACGCTACATTGAGATTTTCCGCGAGCAATCATTTGCTATCATCAGCATGTACAAAAGCATCTTCCCCTCCTCGCCAGACGCCAGCACCACTGGCTCCGAAGAACTGGGGTCGAAATTCAGATCTTTGGGCTTAAAATCCGCTCCTGCACCCCAGACCTTAGCACCGCAAGCTCACGACCCCCTAACGCCCCTCCCCTCAGCCCTCTCAACCTTCCCCCTCCACCTCGTCGACCTCCTAACCTCCACACTAAAAACTTACCTCCCCAACGTTCGCGACAAACCCTCCCGCGAAAGCCTCCTCACACAAGTACTCTACTGCGCCGGAAGTCTTGGCCGACTTGGCGGAGATTTCAGCTTGGTGTTAGCGTTTCTAATGGATGGGGATGAGAATGAGGATGCGGACGAGGGGGAGTGGGTGGAGGTGATGAGGAAGCATAGGGTTTTGGCGGGGAGATTGGAGGCGATGGCTAGTGGAGGCGGAGCTGGGGGAAAAGCGGCGGGGAGAGGGGGGTGAGACGAGGAAGATAGCTACTGAGTTTGGGTTGGCGTAGCCACAGACGTAGCTTTGACGACTGCTAGAAGGAAAAGCTGCCTCTCAACGAGTGTGTCAACAAGCATTGATTCCACGCTGGAAGTGGTCTCAAAGCCTCGTCCCTCTGAACGACCACGCACGGCCGTGGGATGGATGACACCACGGAGAAGTTCTGCGGCCGGAATGAGCTGAGATGGTAAGAGTGGAGAGCATAAAAGATAGCCTAAAGAAGAAGGTACAACGCGTTACATGTTGTGCTAAAAATGATATGGGTAGGTGTAGATGGTAAGTGAACAGCCTTGGAAGACCAGGACTTGCTATGGTGGGACAAGGAGTAGCAAACTTTGGTAGGATGTCTGGATGTTTTAGACATACCTGCCTACGCAACCAAAAGCTGTCCAAACATTGCGAACAATACTTAGGTCTCTACTCCTCTACTGCTCATATTCACTGCAACTACCCACCTATCATTGAACAACCCTCCCTCCAGAAAACCCAATCACTTACTCCTCCTCACTCTCACTCGAACTCTCCACCACCCTCCTCTCCGTCTCCGCCCCCACGACCCCCAACCCCACCTCCACCCCCCCGCCCTCTTCATCAAATTGACTCTCCAGCGCCTCCTCCAGCGCCATTTCCAGATCCCCCTCCTCATCGTCTTCCGCTTCGCCGCCGGGCGACACGACGTCCCCTTCCTGAGCAGCAGATGGGGAAGGCAAGAGCAGCTCTTCCATTTCTTCGTCTTCGCTTTCTTCTTCGGAAGCGCTGGGCGAGCCCGGGTGGTTGGGGAGGCGTACGCCGGCGGGGCTGACGGAACTGGCGGCTGAGCGGAGGGAGATGGGGCCGTTACGCTTGTCGTGGGTGAATGCGGCGCTAAAGCGGCCGCGGGGTTTGGTGTCCGGTTCTATTTCTATGGTTAAGACGTCGGGGTCCGAATCTTCGTTATCGGCGTCGGCTTCTTCTCTGGTCGGTGGGGGAGAAGGGTGCCTTTTCTGGGGCCTCGAAGGACGGGGTTTCGGCTTTGGTTTTGTGCGGGAAGGACGCCTGGCTACTGATACTTCTGGAACAGGGAGAGATGGTTGTGGAGAGGGAGAGGATGTTCGGCGGCGCTTGTTTAGGAAGTGACGGTAATCGTAAGGGTTTTCGGTGTCGCCAGTTTGTCCTAAGGGGTCTTTGAAGAGGTCCTCGGAGTCGGAGTTAGGGGCAGAAAGGCTGGTTTCAAGTTGGGGGTATCGAGAGGCGAGAGCTTTGGGGTTTTTTTCTGTGGGAGTGGAGCGGAGGTTGAAGGAAAATTCGGCGGAGATTTTATCGAGGATGAAGGTTTGAGAGGTGGGGTCGTAGATTAGGGCGCAGGCTGAGGTTGGTTGTTGGCTCCCGGCGTAGAGGTAGCTATTGCCATCGTCCTTTCCTGAGATAGCGAGATTGTAGCTATTTTCTGTGGCATGACTTGACGGTGTAATTTCCGTCTTTTGAGCGGAAGAGAGCGTTGGCTTGTGATTGACTGCGAAGCACTCGATTAGATTTGAGAAGGATTGAAACAGGACCTGACTTACACTGAACGTTGATAAATTCTCTTTTAGGTCTTTCTTTTTGATATCGAAACTGTTCGCTGATTGTAATGGAGTGTTTGCCGTTCTTCGCAGGGTCAATCGCCAGCCTATTGCTGACTGCCGCCGCCATGATCAGACTGTCGTATGTGGACTGCTTTGTGGATCCGGCGGTTTGAAGCGAAGAGTACAAAAATTTGAGCGCACTTGCTGCTTGCGTTCGCTAAAATATCTAAAATATGAATGACTTATTCAAATCTTAAGACTGTGTTCGAAGGGAGGGCGGTGATCAAAGAAGTCGGAGTTCGGCGACCAAACTCCGACACCAAGCTAGCCGGCTCGGCCCTAGCGTTCCCGTAGAATAGAGTATCTTAGGGCTTCACAGTCTCGTGTCCTTGGAAGCTTAAGGTATAGACGGATTTTGTACATTTTCTCCTGCAAACCATACAGCGAAAAGCAGTATACTGAATACTGTCTATCTGGAAGCGAATCGGGGTATTTTGAACTTTTGACATGAGCCACCTTATTGTGTATTTGCCCATCTAGTTATTCCTCTGTCTCCCAGCACTTGGTCAAGCAGAACTCAGTAGATCGCGACTGTTTTGCAAATACCAAACGAAAGGAATAAACCACTAGAATTCCAGAGCGATGCGTAATCAATCATACTGAAACAAGACGCTGATACTCTCTCCGTGGTGGACTCTACGAATTGCCTGTACAGTCGTCAGCAGATGCTACTAGCACTGAAGGATTGAACGTACCTCAGCAAATACATGACCAATATCCAGTACCTCCAACTTAGGGCAACGTTTTTGATGTTCTTCCTGAGGGACGCTATTTGTAACTACAACCTTATCTAAAGCACTTGCGTTGATTCTGTCGATAGCGTCGCCGCTGAGGACCCCGTGGGTCAGTAGAGCATAGACCTTGGTTGCCCCCTCTTTTTTCAGAAGCTTGGCAGCTCGAGTGATGGTGTTAGATGTATCAGCAAGATCGTCGATGAGAATCGCGGTACGATTTGCTATGTCTCCTACTAACATCATGGTTGCATTCTGTCGATCCGTGATCTTGGTGGGCCGACGCTCCTGTGGGGTTGCATTAGGCGTATCTCTTAGAGAAGATAAATAATTGTACCTTGTGAATCAACGCGAATGGCATTCCAAGTCCGTCCGCAATAGCAGTAGCTCTCTTGGCGCCTCCTGCGTCGGGGCTAACAATTACAGCTTGTTGGTAATCTGGTATCTGATACTGGATATACTTCTTCAACAGCGGTCGCCCATACAAGTTATCAACAGGTATATCGAAGAAACCTTGATATTGTGGGTCATGCAAGTCCATAGTAATGACATGATCTGCACCAGCACAGGTAAGAAGATCGGCAACAAGTGTTCCAGCTTGAGCAACCCATGGCTTGTACCCAGGCCGCGGCTGGAACGAGGTGTCCTTTGAGGAGCTCGAAGACGGGCTTAGAATTTCTTCGTGGGAACCACCATTAGCCATTGATGCCGAGGAAGAATTACGTGGACGAGTAGAGTTATCGGATTTGCCTGAGTTCAAGGTGTCGCTACGTTTTGGTGGTCCTTTCGAGGCTCCATTCACGTAGTTTGCGAATCGAGCATTCTGTGGACTATTTAGGCCAGAGGCAGAGTCGTCAATTTGCACCTTTGCAAGACCCTTATGTAATCCATCAATCCCATTGGTGAGGCCCGGGGTTGGCGGAATGTCCGGGTGAGGTGTTTGAGGTTTACTCTCAAAGGAGTATGGAAAGTCTGGCTTGTTGTAACAAGTTGAGGCCTTCACAAGAGGGGCTCCAGTTTTGTTATATGGTATATCGCTTTGCCGAGAGTAAGGAAATAGCGGTAGCACGGCGGTGACCTTTCTGGCAGAAGCAGTCTTGCAGGCAGAAATGGCGATCAATAGCTCCATTAGATGGTCGTTGACTTTTCCGCCACCAGATTGTATGATATAGACATCTTTTCCGCGAACGGATTCGTTGATCTCGACTCGTGTTTCTCCGACAGCGAATTTTGAGAGCAGAGCATTTCCTACAGGAATGCCGAGATGATCGCAGATTTTTTCGTTCAGTTGTGGGTGAGAGCTGCCTCCGAGGACGACAATGTTGCGGACCATGTTGCTTCTCCAGACTGGACGGTTCAATTCGAGAAATTCGAGAATGGGGAATTGGCGGTGTGGGGCCCGAGTGGGGTGTCGTGTGAGCTAATTAATAGACGGAGGAGGTGAGGATGTTTGATATAATGTTAGGGATCCATGATAACTTGGAGATATTATCCTTGCCTTGCTTTGGAAAGCAAAGGTAGCAAAGGTAACAACAAAGCGAGTTCACTATAACCACGTTATTGATTGAAAACCTAAGTGAAAGCGTTGGCTTTTCATGCGAAAACACCAATATGCGGCTGAAATTCAATCCATTTAGTGTTTAAAGAGAATCACAAGGTTGGATGTACGTCGTGCGCTAACCGCATGTGGCAGTAGCGTTTCCCATGACCGCCATGCAGCCTGATTGCCTCGAGCCTCAATATGCGCCCTTTTAATAGACCACGTAGTAGAGAAAGGTGACAGAAGAGCGTCCCGTGAAATCCTCCGGCTGAAGTCATTTGGGTATCATACAATCAAAACCTAGGACAGAACATGATGTACCACTCAATCGCCAGTATCGACCTCTCTGCGAATAAAGTCAGTAATTATCCTGGAATCGGTCGGACCGCTATGCTTACAAGTCCAGCTGCACCCCATTACTCACACCATAATCCTCCAGCGTAAGCTGATCCTTGAATGGTCTCTCCCCTTGTCTTTTGAGCATAATTTCATGAGGTTCTCGACCTATCCGTGCAGCAACTTGTGCCTTGAATAACTCTGCGACTTATTAGCCAATGATCCTTCATAATTATCCACACAGGAAAGAAGCCAGCGAACTCACTGATTGGATCGGAAGCCAAACAAGGAATCGCAGCTTTCGTTCCCAGCCGATCATTAACATTAACGATAATCATCGGTTCCCCCACCGGTGCAATCTTCGGCTCAGCCTTCTTCTCCTTCTTGGGCTTCTCAGCGGCCTGTTCGTCCTTATCATGCTCTCTCCTCCCATCACGAACTGGTGATCTTGGTCGTCTCCTCTCCTGCTCCCGGTATCCCCTCTGCAGTCTTCTGTCATCTTCTCTATCCCGATCATCGTCGTCGTTTCGTTTCTCTTTCCAGCGAAACCCACCGCCGCCTCGTCTAGGTCTGTCGTCTCGTCTTCGGTGGGGAGAGCGGCTTTGTGGACGATCGGAGTAACGTCTGGGAGGCGATCGAGATGCGCTTCTTGACCGAGACCTGATGGGCGCGTCATGTCGTGATTTGTAGCTGGCACGCCTCGAATGCGGTGAACGGCTGCGGCTGCGATTGCTGTCGTTTCGATGGGAGTCCATTTTGCTTCTCAGCTGCTCGTTAACGGGTTACGTAGAGACCAAACTTTCAGGTAATAGTTTTGGAAGATTTAGTGAGCCAATCCGGGTGATATTATCTATTCTCTTCTCATATTAGATTAATGAGTAATGTAATGTTCTTTGGTGAGCGACGAAGTCGAAAATTGGCACCGCTTATCGCCGGCGCTAACTCCGACATATCAGCCCTATCAAACCCACTTCAACCTTCTCTCGAGGATACTTCCTCTCTGTTAATCACCCAAACATGGCATCTTAACAGCTCCTCCGCCGCCTCAGCAGGCGCGTTCCTCTACATATCAATGTTCCCCCCAAACAAATCCCACCTCTCAATCCTCCGCCCCTCGCCAACGACAGTCTCCTTCACTGTCTCAACTCGCTCCTCCTACCACTCCCTTCCTTCTCAAGCTCTCTACCATTTTCTCCTTATTCTACGCTTCCTCATCCTCGCCGCGACCATCGCAATCCTGGCTTCAAAACTCGTCCACCCAACACCTCCTTTCCTCGAAACACTTTCTGTCCGTGTCACGCTTATCCCCTGGTCCTACCTCGCCCCCGCCATTTTTATAATCCTGTTTGTAGTGTTCCGTCGCTTCTATACCGGTAATATCCCCCCTCTCCACCTCTTAGTATTCTTAATGCTATACTTCCCTCATAATCGCTCTACTCGTACCATATTAAACCCCGCGCAACAGAAGAATCCCTCCTCGCCCTCTCTACCCTCGGCATCCAGACGTCCAGTCTCTCCCCATCTTACCTTCTCCCAGCAACAGTTAGATTCATCCCAACTTCATCCATTCGAGACATTTTCATTCATGAAGCCTTTAGGGGTTTTGAGGTGAGATATTATCTCGCGGTAGTGGTGGAAGCTGAGGGGGACGTGGTCGTAGTGTTTCCGGTACGTGACATCTTGATTTTCAGGTGGTCTAAGGTTGAGGAATCAGTAGGCTAGGGGATGCGTGATTTAAGGGGCAGGGGCTATTGAAGATTTAAGGGGATGATAGGCAATGGGGGATATAAACGGGCTAATAAATGGGTGATGCAGAAGCTTTTACCTGGGAGGGAGACCGTGGAGGAAGTTTGGAGGGGCGCGAGGGAGTGTTTATACGGGCCCAAGGAGTGAGCGAAGAGAGGATTTCCGGTTTCACGTCCCTAACACTGCTCAAACCACTTCCTTATGCGTCATCTCCCTTCGCGAAAGCCAAGAACAACATTCAATTTCCTTCGAGAATCATAACAATACCATCCTTCACCCTAACCATGGCATTTCCCTTCGGTTATGAGGACCTCATGTTCGGAAATCTTAAATCCGTTGGAGCATACAACAACCAATTCGACCTCACCGGCAAACTCAACGAGCTCCGCCTGCTCCACAAACTTAAGTAGCAAGCCGCAGCAGGACCTAGACTCTACAATTTAGAGCAACAGTACGCGCGCGCCCTCCCCTTCCTCGCGGATTTTTCCATCCTCTATCCCTCCAGTAGCATTTTGACAAAACTTACCCATGAATTCCAGCTTAACATCCCCCCGCCTCTCCGCCACCCTCTCTGGCCCGCCCACTTTCTCTCTGACTCCCCCGGCCTCCTGTCCCATCCAGATAACCCTCACGCACCACGCCAACCCAGCCGGAAACCCGTACAACAAAGCCCGTCACCTTCCGCCTCAAAAACACCGCGCTAGATGATATCAATGATGCGGATATTAACCCTTGGCTCCTCCTCCTGCACGACACCAATGGTTCAGGCACGAGGGAGGTCAATGACGGAAACCACGGCCCTGCGAACCCTTTTGACACAGAGGATGATGAGGAAGAAGAGCCACCGATGCCTGTGGATGTTGAGCGCGGTTTGCGTCGCTTGCCGTTGGGGAGAGGATGACCTTCACCTCAGAATTTCGCTTGACAGGCGGAGTGTAATTGGAGCGAGGGCGGCGGTACTCGCTTTGTTTCCGGGGTAGTTGGGTGAGATGGTGGAGATGGTGGAGATGGGGCATGGTGGAGATATGGGCACTTCTCCCTTTTATCTTGCATCTCTTGGCTGTTGGTTGTTGGAGAGACACTCGCGTAGAACTAGGGACCTCTTTTTCTTCCCTGTAAAACTATTTTTCTTTCCTTTTTGTAGATTATCGTTGTTTTGGTTTTTCTAATTCGGAGTGCGGTAGAACCGCCGGGGCAAGCAAGTATCAAAAACGCGACAAGATGTCGGAAAATCGATGATTCTCATCGCGGCGACGAATCGGGTTGAGTTTACGGTAGGTCAGTAGGAAAATCGGCAGCTGGTCAGCGGTCCTTTGCTCAGATAGTTTCTCTTGGCGCCCGAGCGGTGGATATGTAGATATGTCTACTACACATGAAATATCCCTAACCTGGAAAATCTACTTCATTCATTTCTTCTTCTATAAATCTATCTCTGACTTACCCCCTCGAGCCTGCCTTTGCTATTGCAGAAGTTGCCGCACAGCTACTCTGCTGTCCACTGGAGCAGCGAAGAGAGAGTAGCGATTCGGCCGAGGCCAGCCAGTGTATAGGGGGATCAGGCCGGGGACAATACGCGTGCTTCGTGCAGAAAACCTTGGGCGGTTGTCTCATGTACACGAGCAAAGTACGATAAAGCAAGAGAAGCGAGCATCCCTGTCATCGACTTTAAGTGAGAGGAGTCTGCACTCCGTAGTAGGCAGCAGGAGGCCCAGCCACGAGGCCGAATCAGGCAGCAGTGTTGACGGCTGTTGTTGACGTTGTAGATATAATGCGCAGCTATAGCCGGGTAGGAAGTAGCCTACGAGTATTCGGATTTCTCTGTGCTGCGCTCCTCCAGCTCTCTTCGTGCTCCCTCGATACTCCGTCAATGCTCCCTCTAAAGCGGCCATACTCCTTTCCAAGGATGAAAACGAAAATCACCAATTCTTGAATTCGGGGTATATATAGTGAATGTCAAACGCGTTATTCCATCAACGTCCGAAAGTCATAACGGTCTAGTGCACAGTGTCACTAGAGGTTATGACGGCGCTTGCGGGCTTGGTAAATTGGTATTGTTTCCTGCATTGTGTCAGGGAAAATATCTTTTCGACTTTTCCTTCGGTGTTAAGGGTTGGGTGTCGAGGGTTCAATTCTCGATGTGGCTTTTTTCATTTTTTGTTGTTTTCTTGAACCATTTTTGAGAGCTCTTGTAGGATGGCTAAAGGGATACTTGAGAGTTGCTTCTAAGGGGACAGTGCAATCGATGTCTCTTTGAGTGGGTAGGGAGCCATGGACAAGTTTGCACGGGAAGCAAGGGAGCAAACGGTGGTTATCTGTGGTTTTGGTATCTAGAAATAAGCTATCTGGGTAGAGCGAGAAGCCAGACATGCCTTAGCACCATTGTAAAAGCCTGCTACGAAACCTCTCCTATCGCCAGCGATAGTGAGAGGATCGGTGATGATAGCTATCGAGCGGCTGCTACATTGGAAAAATGACGCTTGACATAATCGAAAATTCCGGATTAGAATTTTATGCCAGAAAGTTGTAGAGGTCGTCAATGTTCTTCAATGGGTTATCGACCATAAATGCTGGCCTAATGTTGCTCACGTACGCTTGATTGATATTGGAGAGCACAGTGACCGCAGCACTGACATGATCCTGCCTATCCGGGACCAAATCCTGCAACATCTGCTTATTGTTCTTACCGGCATTCTCCTCTTCATCCTTGATCGCCGCCGCGATCATTGCAAGATCCTCGTTAACCTCGAAATCATTGAGCGGTGGTCCACCTTTGGTTTGATCATCTCCGGCTTTCGTCTTTTTCTGCGTGCCAATGAGATTTGCCCCTGACTTTCGACCGGCCATGTCACCAAGAGCGCTGGGGGCCTCGGGGTTCAATGTGCGGGACGAGCGAGTAACATAAACAGAGTTATTAGCTGTGCGATCCATTTCCGTGGCGGTAAGCAAAGGGTCATCGTTGTCATTATCGCCCTTGTCAGCCACTGCGGCATCATCGAGGACCGCATTCGCATCATCATCGTCGTCTTCTTCGTCTTCTAATGCATTCACATTGGTGTGAGCGTCGCCACTAGGGACGTACTGGCTATCGCCATTGGTCCTCAAACGCTTGTTGGAAAAGTGATTGACAGACTCCAGAGTCGCCGTCCGAAGATTCATCTCCAATTCTCTTTCTGAAAAAAGACGGTCAACCGTGTAGAGTGGAGCACTCTGATGGGCTTCGCGTGCATCCTGAACATCTTTCCAAGCTTGCGGCACCTCAGCTTCAGCGGCCCGTCCACTAGGTCCAGGAGAATCGTTGTCGGCATCGGCAGGCGCTTTGCGCTTTCTCTTATTACTCTCCCCGACAGCACTTAGATCGTCGACATCGATTCGATGCCGTGTATGTCTGGTCTTCCGGTTGCTCTGCGGCCCTCCTGGGCTGGCAGGGTTGGTAATGCTGAAATGGTTGGGATAGAAGCGTAACGCATTCTCCCCGGTAATATCAAACTTGTCTTTCTCTCTATTCAGAAGGTTCTTGTTTGCTCTCACTGAATGGATAAGGCGATGGCGGACGGTGCTCATGAGTCTGTTGCGTTCCGTTCGGGCAACCTGAATCATGAATTCCCTATCTTCTTGTAGCTCGTGAATCTTGTGGTTGTGGCGCTCCTGTTACCATGAAAGGTCAGCTATACATGTTACTCTTAAGGAATACCATTGAGGTCACAAAAAACAACTGAGGTGGGATAAGTGGACATCAAGGCTTGACATACCGCGACCAAAGTCAGCTGAGCATCCCGCTCCTCCATTGCTGCATTGACTCCCTGAACAAAGGTAGCAGCCCATTTGCCAGCCCTCGGCGGAGCCTGGAATCTTGGTTGCGATTCCACTGGAGCAGCACGTTGACCCCCTTGCGAGTTACTCGACACGGTCTTATTGATGTTCTCGATGATATTATCGCTGAGATCATCCAGTGGCTTGTTATCGTAGGGATCCGCTTCAGTGATATAGCTCATGGCAACTTGGTAAGTTTGAAGCTGTTGGCGATAGATGAAGTCGCGATTATTGGCAAAGTTGGTGCTAATATCTCGGAGACGGTCGGTCAGAGCGTTCTTGCGTTTGTCTCGCTTGGACACTGCCTGGCTAGGAGGTGGACTTGGAGAAGGTCGTGAGAAGATTCTCGAGCTGCCTGCGGCCGCCAGGGCTGCAGGCTGAGGGGAGGGTGAATATGCCATGCTGTAAGCTGAGGGCTGCGAGAGGTCCTGGAGATCTGTTGTCAGCTATTGCATTATGTAGGGACGGTAGATAGAACTTGCAGTTTCGCAGTACTCGGAGCACCAAGGTCCAAAAGCTGAGGTGATACAGTAGTCGCAAATTGGTTTGGAGCGTTGGAGGAAGTAGCTATTGTGCTGTACTATCGAATAATATTTCGATAGACTGTGCAAAAGTTTGAGGAGTGTGTCTCAGGCAGTCTATCACAGAGAAGCGTAAAGTTAACTGGATCAATACTTGCAGAAGCGTTCTTGTGTGCAAGCGTTAAAATGCTTAAGGGTTGATTGAACTGGTGGTTTACCTCTGGTATGACGAGGGGCTGGGCAAGAGTGCGTCTAAACTCTATTGAGCGAAACATTTGAAGTGCGCTAAAATAAGCGACGCCTAAGGTATTGTTTACGATAAGGCTAAGACCTAATTCTCACATTATCCTTCACAGTTCAAAATAATTTTGCTGTCATCAATAAGACCATTTCATTCAGTAGACCAGATGTTGTGCATCTCATTTTTTCAACCAGACATTCACTCGACCCGGCATCTCCTGGTGGGGATGTTCACGGCTACCAATTTTGCTAAGCACCAGTGATATGAATTACCTGAATGTGTTTGGCTATGATCTTCAACGAGCCCATCTCGCAATTGGCATTAATTGACGTTCTATGATACTAATCCCATACCGCTAATCTTTTCGTTGGTGCTGCAAGTCAGATCCCTTTTTGAATCCTTACAAACTTGGCCGCTGCGGGGCTATTGGATGATTTGTCTGAGCTTCCAGCTTCGAATTTATTTCCTCTCAGCCTCAAGCCTATTCGGACGTGAGTCAATTCACTCTAATGTTGGGCTACAAATCTTATTCCACTCTGTCAGGGACGTAGGGGTATGGAAGAAGTTGTGGCTACAACTCATGCCATCGATAGTTGCATCCTGGTGCAGAGATCAATTAGACCCGGCGTAATTGTTTTCTTGTGAGCCTCATGCGAAGGTCGAGAAAGGGATAACTGTGTTCTGAAATATTCCGGTATGGTGGATGCTTCTTAGTGGTGTACTGTTAGCACTAGTATTTTGATTAAGATGTGTTCTTCAATCTGGGGAGAGCGCGAGATTTATGAAAGATATATGATGACCATGTTGAGTTGAGTGATTTTGCTTCTGATCCGTTTGCAGTGCAATCTGAGGCTTTACTATGCTTCCATACTCTAACATTGACCATTGCATTGTTCGATCATCGGTGGATTACTCAAGACAGCTGGGAGCATTATCGCCATCGAGCCACTTCCTCAGCCTTAAGGTCTCAGTCTTATGCCTCCTTACCGCCGACGATATTGGCAAGTAAAATCACTGTAACCGTTGCCGTCGTCTGCTAAAACCTCGCGCTTTATAGGTTCTGAATCCTAGACTTGGAATATCCCATGGTTCAGTGCCTGCTGGAAGGACAGCAGCTCCACAGGCGTGAACTGAAAGACCTGCGTTACAACCGGCTTGATGGAGCCGGCAATGTACCCTGTGGCTGTGATATTGCCGGCCCCTGCAGAAGAGGCGGCTGCTTGTTGGGCCTAGTTGGGCTTCGAATGAGGCATGACGCCGTTCAAGTCTCGCCCGCGACGCCAGGATGATTGATATCGAGGTTCGTGAAAGAGATGTTCATGTATACTCCGACAAGGGTGGGACGGGCTTCATTGGGAATCGTGAAAAGACCGTCAAGCTGGATGTTGTTACTACGGTCATTGAACGAGGGGGGAAATGAGGCGTAGCTCTCGCTGGTATTGAAAGAGGTTTCACTCCCAGGAGCAACAGCGATCATTGAAACCCTACCAAAAACACGGTTCTTTTCTATGTTAAAATCAGACACATGAGCTTTCGAACATAAATCTGGCGTAGAGGGCCCAACCGCAAATAGCGAAATTTGTAGTGAGGTGGGCAAGACAAAACCGACATAATACGTCTTGTCATGGACGGGTACCTGTGGCATGTCTTTGCGGGCGCAGTATCAGTGCTGAACAAGAAAGTAAGAGGTATTGTGAGATAGAATCATAAGAGCATGTGTTTAGCCATAGCAACTCCATGGCACACGTAAGGTGACTTTAGCAAAGATCTTCAGCTAGATTTGAGCATCGAAGTTTAGGGGACAATGTTACTGCTTGTAGTGCAACGTTATATCGCTTGCTCATTCTGATGATTCTGTTTTCTATCCATTTTCCGGTAGGCGTGATGTTTTGGGATTTGGTTAGATGGACCAGATGGTGTTTCTTGAGGTAATTTCGAGATGTTTACCTCGGCTTGGCTACATCCAAAAGAGTAAGGTTTCCTCTTGTCAGTACATACAACAGCGAAATGACAGTTTGTCAAATTTTCAAGTGGTCAGATAAACATAGGAAGCTTGTGGTATTGTGTTTCCCAGCTTTGAAAGCCCTAGCTAGATAAGTAGAAAGGCATTAGGTAAAAGAGTACCGTATCCTTTGGACAGGACATAATTCTATCCCACTGTCTACGTCCCGTATTGGAATAGGAAATCCCCGGTGAAAATGCTCAGTCGCTTAGATATACGCACCCAAATGTAGACCAAGCCAGCCTGCGCCGTTACTCGTGAAGAAACCCTCGTCGAGTCTTCCTCATGCCGTCCTCTTCACAATGAAAACTCCCACCTCAATGCCCTCCCTCTCAGCATCGTAGTCAGTGTATGCCCGGGTTTCCACTCCTTCAAGTATTTCCCTCACTAACGTGCCGGCCGTGGTCTCCCGCTGGGGTAGCCGAACTGCGCGTTGGAAATACCGGTTCAGAACTTCGCGGATGCGTGATGCCTCTTGATGGATCCACCAATTGGTCCAAGCCTTCCGGTCAATCTGGACGTTCTCACACTTTTTGTGGACCAGAGCGTACTTGGGTTTGGAGCGGCCAAGACTGCCGCCGCGACTGAGCTTACTCAGGAGAATAGTAAGTTTTCGTCCCATGTTCTCAAATGATAGCATATGGTCGATGACTGCCATTTTGCCGACGTCTGCACCCAGGTCGGCTGAAAGACCGTGCACGCCCACCATAGTGCGGAGAAGGGGGTCGAGGAGTGGCCCTAGGTATTTGGAGGTAAAGGTAGAGGCGCCATTAGAGGTTGGGTATATGAAAATAAGACTTCCACCATCTGAGCTGAGTTCGTAGAGTCGATCAACTAGTACCGAGGGCCCATCGTTCGAGAAAAGATCTATATACTCCGCGGTAGTAGTAGGCGGAATGAAGCGCTCAAGGATCGAGACCCCAACGCTTGAAGGCGCAACGACGGGATGAGGGGAGGACGGGTAAGGGTTGCTGCTGGCGCTGTGGTGATCGACAGCAATGACTGCTTTCGAATAGACCATCATTGAGAAATAGTCGCCAGCCTCTTGATGACTTGGTGTGCCCACAGGGCTAGTTGGTAGGCGCGCCATATCGAATTTTCTAGGCACTGCATGCGTGACTTCTATGTAGCGCTCGTTGGTCGGCTCAAAATTATCCTGTAGCCCAGTAATGATAGGAGTGAACGCCGTGGGGACGTTGATTACGTCTTTAGATAGGGGACATGGTTGCGTATGGCAAAGCACGTTCAGTACATTGCTGGTCCCTTTAGTGGACGCTACAGCAGACACTGGTTTGAATTAGTGGCACATCATCAGATTAACCAGGGAGATACCGCGTACCTATGGCTTGCGTGACAGCCTCTATCCAGCTCGGGGTTTCTGGTGCGTCGTCGCTGCTAGACGCAGAGCCTTCATCACATTTCTCAATTGTATGAACTGGTATGAGTGAGGCTGCTGGAGCGGACGCTGGGGCGTTGCTTTCTGCTTCTGCTATAGATCCACTGAAGACTGGGGCTTCGGGCATTGTGGCTCGAGAGACCGTTCCGGTGGATTGTGGAGAAGGTTCGCTTGTTGGTAGATCAGACATGTCTGAAGGTGATGGAGCCCAGTGCATCAAACTAGCTTCGTCCGGTGGGGTGAGTAGAGCGTCTGGATATAATGGTGCCCTGCCCAATGACTTGAAAGATGGAAGTCGTAGTTGTTGACGCGGTTTCACGTGAGAAGGTACTGACAGTGAACGCTGCGTCCCTTTAACTTTGTCAATTTGCCGACTTGTCGAGCCATTCTGCCATATAGACTTTTTTGACCGCAGATCCGGAGAACCCAATGGCTCCGCATGTTCAATGTTCTTCTCAACGTGGAGCGGGTATTCCGCATCGCTTGACAGCGAAGATGCTCGCTCATCCATATTCGTTTTCTTAGTAACAGATCCCACCCTCATTACGACGACGTTTCGATCAGGCAATGTTACTTGTGACCGAAGCGTTGCCTGTGTCGTTATTGCAAAAGTTTCATCGTGTAGTCGACGACCTCCCGAGTGACCTCCTATGCTCCCCATACATTTGCAAACTCACAAGCGAGAAACAAAACAGATTGCTAGTGTTTCAGCAGTGAGACCGAGGGTAGACGGGGATTCGTGGCAGTCTTTATTTGGATACTCTACTCCACGCCTATGTCGATATGAACAAGTCGCAGCAAAGGGACGATTTACAATGGAAGAGAAGAGAAAGTAGTTGATGCAGATGGAATCATGCGCATGTGTCAATAAAGAAGTACAGTAGCTACGTTACCTTCTAGGCTCCCTGTTGTGTTTGGTCCCACGTTCAATTTCCAGCATCCAGCATCCAGCGCACATTCTAGGCCTTCTAGGCCCCGTTCCATTGTGCAGGGATCCGCACTGCCTACGAGGCTACGGTACTGTGTACTGTACCTCCGTACGGAATACAGGGCTTAACGAAAGGTGGAAAGCACCCACACAGGCCACAGTATTAAAGTACCTTACCGTACGTAGCTTACTTCGTAGAATACCTGGCCTGTCATCCGCGCCGTAAAGAATTAACGGGCTTACCCTCAATTAATACGGAGGTACCAGAGTCCTTAATGTATCTTGTGTTTTCACACATCAGTATCTAGAACTATGACCTTGGCTCCTTCCCTCCTCTTCCTCCTCCTCCTCCTCCTCCTCCTCCTCCTCCTTCTCCTGCAGCTTCGCATCACTTGACGTGGTTGCAGTAACTGCAACTGTGTATCCGAAATGAGCAAACGGCTGCCCCCCTGTGTAGTAGTATCGAAAAGAATCCAGAACAGAATAGCCCTTACCGAGGCGTTTCCAACAGACAGTGCCAAAAGTGGTCGTACCGTACCGTGGTAATACGGTAGCAGGGATTCGACCGTTCCAGATATATGGGCAAGTGGAAAGCCTGACGTTGCAATCGACTTGTCGCTCTTCACAACCACTGCTACTGCTATATCTGGAGTGAGTGGACCGGGTGACGCCGGTTTGAGAGGCCGAGAACAGCCGGATTGAAAGGTGCAGCTCATCAATGGTGATGGAAAATCCGTCCTAAGTTTTTGGCTTGTCGCACGGTGTAGGTCTGAGTTGCTAGGAGTCAGTAGGCAAGAAAATGGGCCTGTTGACGGCAGTCGCACAGTGTGGCGTCACGGATCGTCTGGGTATCATTTTGTTCAAGCCCATAGCAGAGACTGTTATACTGTACGCGACATAGTTTCTCTGTACAGAGGAAGACAGGTGATTTGATGGAGTAAGACGAGTTTCGTGAAAGTTGACTCTGGAGCACTGGAGATCACGGGATGACGTATCCAGTCTTTCATAAAGTATCTTCATTCATCATCATCATCCACAGTTTATTCGCATTATGCAGCATTGTTCATCGTGCCATTGTTACAGCAGATTGCTCAATCTGAAGAAGAGGACTTTCCATACCTAGGCATTGCGTACTACCGATTCTCTTATATGAAAATTCCACTACAACATACACAAAACGTTTTGGAGTCTTGTTGGTTTTGATCCTCGCGCTGTTGCTAGGCATCTCCAATATCCATAATAGGATCTCTCGCTGTCACTGCATACTTGAAAACTATCATGTAGCGAACCTCTGTCACATCATCTGGTGCTACTCAAGGATTGTTGGCTAGTTCCGCTGATGTATGTGTGCTTTGCATCATACCATGTATTCTGGAGCCTTCCTCCACATGTCAGCATACCGATGATCCGAACTACGGAACTACAAAGCAGTCGATGAAGGGCATAGTGCGAGTCAATAGATATGTCCCTATTTATCGACTTTTCCACTTCTCTGATCTGCCTATAACCAGAGGACCATAGAGAATGGCTGTAGAGCAAAGAGTCAACTGGAAGAGGGCGAGGTCCCAAGCAGTCAAGGTAGAAGAACCACACGTTCGATACGTAGCTTCTGCATACATTATTTCTGATATCAAGTTATGTTGTAGGCTATTCTGCTTCCCTACACAAATGCTGAGCAGAGCATTGAAAAACCTTTACTGTTTAGTAGCCATGTTTATACGGTGAATCATCCAAAGGCGGGTCCATGAGAACAATGATTTTTACTAATGTCTATGTCCGGAACCTTAGTACTACTGTTAACCCTCAGCAAGCCTTGCTCTGCAACATCCCAAAACAACACCAAGATGTCAAGGCACCATGCTGCGGATTACGCTGTAATGAGTGTACACGCAATGAGATCCTTCTAAAAATCAAAGAAACGCCAAGAAAAGCCACCGTAGCGTACATCTTTTCCAGCCCTGGCCTCAATTCGATTTCTCGCTGTTGTTTATGATGGAGCTCATATATTGCTTATCGTACCCCACACTGGGTGCGATGCCTCCCAGGAGCAGAAAAATAAGCGTTAAAACCCCTCCGAAGACGATGGCCTTCCTCATTGCTGGGTGCTTGGCCCCATACTCAGCCCAAGCACGTTGCCCCTCTGCAAACTGCACCTTGAGCGTCTCAGCCCCGAGCTTGTAGTACATGAGACCGCAGAGGGCAATGCTGTAGCCGAAATACTGCAGACCGGAGACAGGTGTGCCCCAGATGGCGATGGACGCCATGACCAGGAGAACATCTTTCAGGACACCACAGAGGGTCATGACGAGGGAGGATGTGCGGCCAATCTAGTAAGAAGTTAGTATATCCTCAGGCGAAAGATTACAAAGATAAAGGATGAATGCCTACCAGGAATACGACAGATACATTCAGCGCAAACGCTATCATTGCATTTGCTAGAAGCGTGAAAAGCCCGACGTTGTAAACTTCCTCCATCTTGATGTATGGGATCTCAAAAACAACAGAGACGCAGAAGTTCATGATGGCGCAGACAGGGGCGAAGTAGTACAAGGAAACTAAGGGGTCCATCTTGTACTCGGCAGAACTTAGGAGCCTTTCCACCATTACCAAGCGGATCGCTTCGAAGCAAATTCCCCCCAGTTGAAACATAAAGCCGATGAGTTTGAATTTGATCTCGCCAATCGAGGCGATGATGACACCAATCACAATGAAGGAGACGTTGAAAAAGACTTTCACGTTGGGTTTGTTGATGCCCAGGATCCATCCTGCAAGGAGAACTGCAACGGGTGTGGTAGCCTAGGTTGGCGTCAAGTTTTGCCGTAATGCCTGGTTAGTTGAGGGTTCACGCACCTTGAGCATTTGGATAAAGGCCACGCTAAGGTAAAGGTATGTCAAGTTTCCGAACATCAGTGACAAGCTGAAGCAAGCACCGATGGGGACAATCGCCCGCAAGTATATTCTTCCAGTCATCTTGACTGTCTTGCGGCCATCGAGTAGGGTCGTAGTACGCGCGAGGATCTGGGTCATGAGCGTTGCGAATGCGAGATGCCATGTTGTAAGGACAATCGCTTTAAACAGGGTTCGCGGTTAGACCATGGCTGCATTATGGCAAAAGGATAACGTACGGTAATCTGAGAATCACAGTTAGCATCATTACAATGAGGCAGAAGATGTACGCTTGTGACTTACGGAAGCCGGCTGTGTCTAGAATCCACTTATTGAAAAGAATGACGCTTGAGCTTAGAGAAATCCAGGCACTGAGAATTATTAGTATCTTAATGGAGCTGATAAGCTTTGGGATTCTAGGACGTGGCTTACATAATGTACACCGAAGGATGAAGTTTAGCTTTGGGAGGCTCGCTCTTTTCGACCGCTGGATTGACAGTGGGAAGTATAGGAGTAACAGGGGACTCTGGTCCATTTCTGATAACCTCCGCCGACATACGTTCTTTCTCAGGTTCGGCGGCCATTGTGAACTTGGATCGTTGGGAATCGAAAAACGAGTGGATGTCAAACGGCCGCGACCGTGGGGAGCTTCCGGCGCGGAACAGGTTGGTGATGTGACTGCCCGTCTAGGCAAAGCAATGGTGATAGGAGCTTCAAAAGCTGATTATATTTGATGATGGACTGGGCTGTTGATAGCTGTACCTCTGTTGGTGGATTTGGGTTAATTCTGTGGTTCTAGCGCGCTGCGCATCAGCCCCCCAGGCGTTACCTAGCCTCCTACAAGGGTTAGTCTAGGTTAGGCAAGACCGCCAATCAATTGCTGATTCATTCAAGATGAAAAGTTCCCAATACTGAAGACAACACTTAGAGAATATGACGGTGATCTAAGGTCTGACCCAACAAGGTATCTCCGATCTCTGCAATCCATACTTGGTTTTCTGACATCTGTAGTCTAAAGTCTGACCTATTAATCGAAGCCATGGGTGGTGGGCTTGCATCGGACTTTGGCCGGATATATGGCATTCAATCCGAGCAACTACCAGGGCACAAATACATATAAAATCTCGAGATAAGGTACTCAGGATAGTATCACCGCAATTGAACATCCCCTAATCAACTCTATACTTCAATATAAGCACTTCCCAAATCCCAATGGCTACCATCACAGGAAAGAAGGTTGGCGCAACAGGCTTCGGTTTGATGAGTACGCCCCTCACTTCTACTCGCCAATTCAGGTTCCTCCGTACTAATAACCATTCCACAGACCTGACATGGCGCACCACTCCGGTTCCGGATGAACAAGCCTTCGCAGCTATGAAGGCTGCTCTCAGCAGTGGCTGCAATTTCTGGAACGGCGGTGAACTCTACGGCACTGCGCAAGCCAATTCTCTCCATCTGCTTAATCGCTACTTTACAAAATACCCAGAAGATGCCGACAAAGTGGTTTTAAGTATCAAGGGTGGAGGCATTCCGGGACAAATGGTCGTCGATGGTAGTGAAAAGAACACCAGCAGAAGCATTGACGAGTGCCTGAAGGTTCTTGATGGAAAAAAGTATCTCGATATTTTCGAAGCTGCGCGAGTCGATCCTAAGGTTTCACTCTCAGAGACCATTGGAACGATAGGTCAATACGTCAAGGAGGGCAAAGTCGGCGGCATCAGTATAAGTGAGGTTACGGAGGATCAGATCCGAGAGGCTGCGAAAATCCACCCGATTGCGGCCTGTGAAGTGGAGTTAAGCTTGCATTCGACAGACATCTTAGAAAATGGCGTGACGACTGCTTGCGGAGAATTGGGTATTCCGATAGTCGCCTACTCACCTCTCGGTAGGGGCCTTCTTACTGCTCAAATCAGCTCGGTAGAAGATATTGCTCCCGATGATATCAGGCATCATTTACCTCGTTTTGCGCCGGACGCGGTCCCAAAGAATGCACAAATGGGACAGGAGCTGCAAAAGCTAGGGAAAGAAAAGGGATGTACTCCAGCACAGGTCGCACTTGCATGGGTGAGGTCGTTGAGTGGAAATTATGGTTACGGAGTGATTATTCCGATTCCTGGGTCTACGACAAAGGAGCGAGCGGTAGAGAACTCAAAGGAGATTACACTGAATGAGGACGACCTGAAAGAGATTGAAGGGATCATGCACAAACATGAGGTTGTAGGAGCTCGTTATCCAACCCAATGGGGAAAGTGATTGGGTTTTGTTTAGCCGCCCTCTTCATTCTTTATCTCTCACAAAAAATGCTGTTGTCCCGTTCTCTCTAGATTAAGATCGTCGGTTGAAAGCATCAACCGCGCCGAAGCCAAATGCGGTCTCTTTAAACGAAACTCAGAACCTCAAGCTAGTTCGATGATTCTAATAAACGACCATTTCATATTGTGTTTATGGGACCTTTTCTCTGTACCTTTCTCCCTGCTTTTTCAATATGGTTTGATGAATTCACTTCTCTGCGTCCTCAAAACTGATAGACGCCTGACCTTGCACGACAGCTGACTTCCCTCAAGTATGGGCTGCAGAGATAATTCAAAGTACATTTTCCGCCTCCTGGATATTTTTCGCCGCGAGATTACAAGTCTTGCGGACGTTCACGATCACTGACTTGGTCGCACGCATTCGAGTAGCATCCCGGACCGCCTCATCCAGATGGAAATCTCGTTATTTGCTGAAACGTACATACAGTTTCAGAAGCCCTCGCTGATACCGTGGCATCAAAAGGAAGTCTACAAGAGACAAACACAAAGGCTGCTGATTACCCAATATTCGATGGCATGGCTTACTGCGGAAATTTCCAACACTGACTTTATGTTCATAATCTGGGCATAGATATTCACATACTCGACAGACTTCCATCTCTTGTTACTTTCTATTTTGCGTTGGCTAGCACCAAAGCAATCGTTCTTTGCGCCAGAAGCTCAGCATCTGGCGGGAATCGTGCGCTGATGTAGTTGTATTTCTCGTCTTCTCGCACGAAGCTAAGAACCCATTTAGTAGGACTCGGAGGGATTTACCGCGAGGTAACTCACGGGGCAGAGCCGAGGCTGTTGAAGTACTGTTTTTCTGGATCATCCAACCGTTTGCTAACAGCAGTTTGTACACTCTCACTCCCCGCCCCATACGTTTTATAATAATCTCCCAAGAATGGTCTTGTGGCCCAAAAAATCCCTTGTTCCATTAATCCAGGGAGTGCGGTCGTAGTCGCGTCGTGTAGGACACTCTTACCATCAGGTAGAGTCGACTCTGCTAGGACTAGCACGCCGTGGCAAACTGCCGCGACGGTTTTAGTCGAGGGTTTTCGAGTCGAGGGAAAGTATCGAGCGAAATGCTGGTGGATTATATGGAAGTCGATCACTTGGCGGACCCCTTTTTCGTGGCCGCCGGGAAGGAAGATGAGGTCGTATGGTTCAAGAGTAAATTTGGGGTCGTTCCATGAAAGGGTTTCCGTTCCGGCAACATCGTACTTCATTGCTGAGTAGGCTTCACATGCTTCTCGAGTAGCACCCTACAAGCAGCATTAATGATATCCTGCGAGATAGTCTGAGCTACCGAAGCTACGGGTGGTTCCTAAGATGACTTGCCAACAGCTTTTGCGTAATACCAGTGAGCATGCGGTTATCGCAGTCCGGAATTTTACCATTCTCGGTTGCTATATCGACCTCGAATCCGGCGTCTTTGAACGCTCTGAATGGGATGGCGGTTTCTGAGTTCACCAATATCAGCTAGTTTAGGAAAAGGTTCAAATGTAGCCTGTACCAGTCGGGTCGTGACCGTAATCGGCCATAAGAAAGATAGCTTTGACCATCATGATAGGGTTGTGAAGATTTTACCACATGGGCGTAAGGTGAAGTAGATCAATAAGGTAGGCTTTAACTGATCCTTGAATTAGCTGCACCAGACATCGAGACTCTCTCTTAAGGGAAAAACGCAAAACATTCAAGCAAGATATTGTGACATGCTATCAATCAATTACGAAATGAATTCAGTATCAATATTCCGCAGCAGCCCGAGGGATTATGGTTTTGACGACTTCTTTCATTGGACTTGAGGTTTGAAAGTTCATGACTAGACCTGACTAGACGTATCTTACAATAGCGGAAGAGTGTGAGAGTTGTAAGTATTACTATAGAATTAGCAAGTAGATCAGGTCATTTGCCAGATTCGAAGAATTTATATATTGTACTCCAAATAAAGAGACACTGATCGAGTGTCGACTTCTGAGGAAGGGGACGGAGTGGTATTACCTTTGATAAACCGACTTAGCGACGTCATCTATTGAGATATGCAGGGGAGTCAGCCCTAGAGCCTTGGCAAATTGATCCCAGTCCCTATGTTTACTCGAGCACCGTTGCGCGACCAAGATTCCCGTCTAACGTGGGATATGCCATAGAAATGCCTTGACCGCCATCGAGAGGTCATGGAGGAAGATATCGGTGGGTTAGGGGAGGCTTCCCTACACCTATCAGCACCCCCTCGGCTTTTCGAGCGGCTTGCGCAAATCTCGGGGTTCACGTGGGATCAGTCTACCGAAGCTTTTCATTCAGTAAGCTCGTCAAGGAAGTAGAAGAAAGCCTGCCTTAGAAAATACTAACTCATAACTGGCATCTAGAGCTACGACAACTGGCATGTCTTCGGTATCCAACACCCAGGTGTCCAACATGCAATACGCGAGAACTCGGGGGCCTCCTCGCTGCATGCCAGCGTCGCCCGAACAAACTCGACACGAAGCTCGCCGCAGTCGGCTCCCTCGGCTCCTCGAGCCTCTTATCAGCAGCCAGACGCAAGCAGCGATGCCACGAGTCGCCTATCACTGACACCCTCAGACAGTGGTATGAGCTTTACGCCTGTCATCGCTCGTATCTCGACCCACACACTACGTCTCGAGCGTGAATATCACCTTTGCAAATCCTTTGTGCAAACCTCGGATCCAGAATGTATCCATACCGTGCGGCCCATAGATCTTATCAGGCTACCAAGCTATCAAGGAGACAACGAAGCTTTGATAGTCTCAATTTTTGAGTCACCGGGGCGAAACTATTTGAGAGATTTGTCAGACTTCCGGCCTAATTGGCTCCCTCCAGATCCCGACGACCCTATAAGGCATGAGAATATCGAAAATTATAGCCCGAACTCCAGGAAACAAATATCTCTGTCGACGTTCCTCGACTTCGCTATTGGTGCGAGCGAGTGCTTGGAGCTGTTACATCATGGTCTGAGAGTTGTCCATGGAGAGCTTCGTCATGATGCTTTCCACTTTAATCAAGCAACCGGCACGGTCAAATTCATAAATTTCGGATCCGGACCCAGGTCGTTTGAGAATGGGCTAACAAGTACTGGGTGGCTCACACTATCTCGAGAATTCGGGATCAAGAAGAAGCTCCAATTCATTGCTCCAGAGCAAACAGGCCGCATGCCAGCGGAGCCGGACAGCAGGACGGATATTTACAGCCTCGGCGTGCTTTTTTGGACTTTGCTAACACAGGAGGCCGCGTTCGATGGAGAAAATCCAATCGACATAATTCAGGCTGTTCTTGGTCGAAGGATGCCTCCTGTTTCATCCAAACGCATGGATGTTCCGGAGGTAATCTCAAGCATAATACAAAAAATGACACAGAAACAGATCAACGAGAGGTATCACTCAACCAGTGGATTGAAACATGACCTCGTCGAATTACAAAGAATACTCGGCGACGGCGACGGCGACGGCGAGGCTCTTATAAACTTCAAGATTGGCTTAAAGGACGTTTCATCATTTTTTGTACTCCCAACAAACATTTTTGGCAGGGGTCAAGAGCGCGAGAAAATCATCAAAGTTATCGAGAGAATTGCCAGGAGACAGCAAAGAGCCATGGATCAGAGTGTATCCAGCATGTATAGCCCCTCGGCCTCCGCTAAATCAGACCGCCACGACCTCCTCGAAAATGGGACCAAGTCAAGTGAAACAAACTCACAAGCTGCAAAGGACCCTAAGAAAAGTCCTACAGTAAACCCGATACGGATATCCAATTTATCAAATAGTCAGTCGCGCTCAATGCAATCCGATTCTCTTGAAGATCTGGACCCGCTGGAACTGGCCAAACCCACACTTGAGACCAACAACAGCAAAGATTCTGTCGACACTACATATACTACGGTAAGTCAGGATGGCGGTGTTCAAATCAGTCTATCGGATGGGCAGCGAAACAGCTCTGCGAGCATCCCGCAACGACAACGTAGTCATAGGTCGGGCCGGAAGAACCGATGTGAAGTTATCGCTATCTATGGTTCTGCGGGTCTAGGCAAGTCCAGCTTGGTTCAAAACACTCAGGGGGATATACGAAGGTTGGGTTACTTCGCATCTGCTAAGTTTGACCCTGCTAGAAAAGCACCGTTCGAGCCCTTGCTACGCGCTTTAAGCTCCTTGTTTCGCCAAATCTTTTCGGAAAGCGACGTCAATAGCAATTATCACAATACTGTGCGTGGTAATATACGTGGATACTGGCCCTCTCTCTGCTCCATGCTCGATTTACCCGAGAATCTTATTTCTACGGATGTGCAATATATGGCCAAGCCGGCTCCAAACCTCTCACAGCATGGCTTCAACAAATCCCTTAAAGCTGACATGACGGATGCTGGCAGTGTACGCAGTGGACTGAGCAACGGTGTCGGCACTGGAACACTTCTGACATCAGATTTTCTTCGCGTAGGCGCCAACACACGGTCTCTAAAGTTCATGAACATATTCCTTGAGGTATTGCGCATTGTGTCAACCAACAAGTTAATATGTCTTTGTCTCGACGATTTGCAATTTGCGGATGAAGAGAGCCTTGACCTTATATCAAATATCATCACCAGAAAGCTAGGGATTGTACTTATAGTAAGCTAGTCTCTGCGCTATCAATTTCTCCGATGTGCTCACCCTGCAAACAGATTACCAGCAGAGAGAAGGATTTATTGCCCAGCACCTTCCAGACGGTGCTAGATAACAGGACTACAAGTGTCACAACTGTACAGCTATCTCCATTGAATGAACAAGACGTCGTCGATTACGTTAGCGTTACGTTGTATAGGCCGCAGGAGTATGTACTCCCTCTAGCGATTGTGTGCCTAGAGAAGACAAACGGGTACGAGAAAGAGACCCCATCCCTCGGACAATTGATCTCGTGGCTGACGATTGCAGGAACCCATTCTACTTGCGTCAAATGCTAGCTGTATGCCGTCGCAAAGGTTGTCTATGGTATTCATGGAAAGGTTCAGTCTGGGAATACGACTTGGACAGGGTTTTTTCTGAATTTGAGTCCGAGTCGTACGGACAGCAACTTAACAGCAAATTTATTACAAGACGGCTTCAGGATTTACCCCCCGCAGCGCGCGCTATCCTTGCGTGGGCCTCACTACTAGGCAACTCTTTCTCTTTCATGTTAGTTCAAAGATTACTCAGCGGTGAATTTGATTATCCCGAGTATCAACGCAAGTCCAGCAAACCAAATTGCTCTCCAATCGCGGAAGTATTTACCCCTCAGCCGATGGAGCATGTTGTGGAAGGCCTTCAGGCTGCGCTGCAAGCATACATTCTTATGCCTGGCAGCGATGACGATCAATTCACGTATGTGTCTTCAATCCACCTTCAATTGTGTTGGCATCAAACTAACTTACCAAGTTTCTCACATGATCGCTACATCCAAGCATCTGCGTCTCTCAGGGAGTGTCACAACGTTGTCAAGATGCACTTCATCATATGTCAGACTATGATGAAGTATTCTAATTTAGATGATCGTTCTCTGTACGCTAGGGCTCGACACGTATGTCAAGCAGCTGAGCTTATCAAAGGCCGGATTCGTCATCGTCGTCGCTTTCGGGAATTGCTTTTTCAAGCAGCTCAGAAGGCGATTGAATCCGGGGCTCGCCCTACAGCCTTAGGATACTACGAGACCGGCCTTAGTCTTATGCAAGACGAGCCATGGAAAGAGGGAGCGGATGTTGACTACGAAGAGACGTTGAATCTATATACCAGAGCCGCAGAATTATATTGGTATCAAAGTCAGTACCCGAAGGCCCACAACTTGCTTGCATCAATATTTGAAGGTGCACACACTGCATCGGACAAAGCCCCTGCCTGGATTATCCTGTCTAGACTATATGCTTATCAGGGCGATACTTCTGCGGCTTTCAATGCGTAGGTGAATTTTACCCATAAGTAGCATTCAGCTAAGATACATTTAGCCTGAAAACAAGCCTGGGGGAGCTAGGTCTGGACTTCGAAGCAAAGCCTTCTTGGGATATCTGCGACAAAGAGTATAGGAACTTGCGCGATCGATTGCAGAACACAGACTTTGATGATATCATACAGAAACCACCGAACGAACAGTCAAGTATTACGTCAATGGGGGTTGTGATGGTTGAGGCGCTTAGTGCGGCCTTTTGGAGTAATGGGTTACTGGTATAGTGTACCTTATGCCACATCTTTTTCGAGGTGACTAACCTTCGATTAGTTCTTTCAAATGGCCATGAAAATGGTAGATATGCATTTGGCAAGCTCAGGGACCTTCTATCAAAGTGGAGTTGGCTTCGCGTATTTTACTATGGTCGCGACGAGCCGATTTGGAGACGCGACTTTCGGGCTCCAAACATACCAAGTATCGCAGGCACTATTGAGACGTTCCAACGATCCCTATACATTAGGTCGAGGTCTGACGCTCTTACCCTTATTTGTTGGACATTTGTTCACTCCGATACGGGACAATCTCGAAATGCAGGAGGAAGCCGTGGAGTATTGCCTCGTCTCCGGGGACAAGCATACTTTCCTTTTCTCGATTGCTGGTCTTGCACTTTCTCGGCTTTACCTTGGTTCTGATATGGCAGAGTTAGAGACCTACTGCTCCACCGGACCGGAAGACTTCGGTGATTGGGCGAGTGATCTTCGAGGTGGTGTTTTGTTGACGGCTGTCCGGTAAGTCTTCCGGCATACCTTTTCGCTCTATCAATGGCTGCCTTTGAACAAATGCGTTACTCTTCTTGGACTTTGGAGTTGGCGTACCTCCGGGTTAATATAAGTGACCCATGCTAACCTTTAAATTCACATCGCAGTCAGGTTGCAAGGGCTTTGCAGGGCAAGACCTACGTCATATCCGCGGATACCGTGATGTCAGATGAAAACCACGGTAGTGTAGAGTACATGCAGTACATCCGTTCTAATGCTTCTAATGCTGAAAGGTAAGCAATTATAAAAGTCATTCGACTTAAATGGTGACACCTGCTAAAGGGATTAGGCCGCGAGACTTCTACAACAGCTTGCACATGATACCACTATATCTCTTCGGACATCACGAGAAAGCCATCGAAACTGGCAACCAGGTTCTTCAAACTATTAACGAGTTATGGAGCTTTCGCAATAGTCGTCTCACACTCTTCTACCTATCGCTGTCGATTCTAGCTAGAATCAAGGAGGATCCTTTCAACCCCGAGCGCGAGAATCTGCTCGGAAAAGTTGTGGAGTACAAAGAAAAGATAGCGATGTGGCAGGTCGAATGTGACGTGAACTACTTAATGTGGTCCCAGCTTATTAGTGCAGAAATGTCCGAGCTAACAGGAGACTACCACAACGCTATACAGTCGTACGAAGCTGCGATAGACCACACGCAGTTGCACGACTTTATGCTTGAGCAGGCGATCGCTTTCGAACTACAGGGAGAGTTCTTTATCTGCCGAGGCGCCAGACGGGCGGGACGGAGCGCATTGATGGACGCCATCGCGGTTTACTCAACCTTTGGTGCTTCTGGCAAAGTTGAACAACTTGCAGCCAAGCACGAATGGGTATTGAAGAGTGCATCAACGGTGCGGACTGCTGATGTCGGAATTCAAACGTCAGACACCATTGGGGACATTGAGAACACTCAATTCCGCATTGAAGAACACGAGCGCCAAGAAACCAGGCATCTGGGCAAAGAAACTGCTGGAGACCGGACCAAAGCATGGATCAACCCTGAAGTTGATACGGCACCTGGCCTTAGAAGCAAAGATTCAAGCAATGTTTCGGGCTTGGGACTTGACATCCTTGATCTTCAAAGCATATTAGAATTCAATCAAGCGATATCTTCCGAACTGCAGATTGATAGACTACTGGCCAAAATGACTCAGATCATCTTGGAGTCTGCTGGCGCTTCAGCCGATTTTGCTGGCGTTGTCATCGAAGGAGAAGGCGGTTGGGGAATGGCAGCAAGCGGGACACCAGACGGTATCGATGCAGGGGCTATTCCACTTTCGGATATCCAGGACGAAACTAAACAACAAATTCTCCTATATACGATGCGGTTCAAGGAAGCTGTATTCGTGCATAACGTGTTGAACGACGATAGATTCTGTAACACGCCATCCGTTAAATCTGTTATCTCACTTCCAATTATTCAGGGACCTAATCTTCTGGGGGTACTATATCTAGAAGGTCAACCGAACTCATTTACGAACCGCAACCTTGGAATGCTTCAGCTTTTCTGCAATCAAGTCGGTATCTCAATCGCGAACGCTCTTTTGTTCAGGCGCATTAGACAAGTGTCCGCTTCAAATACTAGCATGATCGAGTCACAGAAGCGCGCTCTTGCGAAGGCACGTGAAGCAGAAATCAAAGCCAAATTCGCGGAAGCGGAAGCTATGCGAAATGTCAGGCTTAAGGAGGAGGCTGCGAAAGCGAAGTCGATGTTCCTTGCTAATGTCTCGCATGAGCTACGGACACCTTTAACCGGCGTCATTGGCATGTCAGAGTTACTCAAGGCGACTTCCTTAAACCAGGAGCAAGACGGATATGCAGACTCCATTCGGGTTTGTGCAGACACGCTTTTGACTGTGATTAATGATATCTTGGACTTCTCAAAACTCGAGGCCGGGAAAATGAAGCTATTCAGTGTACCTCTAAATTTGAAGGAGACCATCACAGAGGTCGTTCGGGCTCTCTCCTATACGATTTTGGAACGTGGATTGCAGACCATTCAGAACCTAGACTTAGATCCCTATTTGCTAGTAATGGGAGACCCTGTAAGGCTGCACCAGATCTTCATGAACTTGCTCAGCAACAGCTACAAATTCACTGCGAAGGGCTCCGTGACGGTCAAGTCGAGGACCGAATACGAAGACAACGAAGTGATCCGTGTCACTTGCTCTGTCGCAGATACGGGTATTGGCATCACCCAAGAACAGGTATCCAGGCTTTTCAATCCTTTCGCCCAAGCGGACAGCAGTACACAGAGATCTTATGGTGGCAGCGGGCTTGGTCTTTCTATCTGTAAAGCACTTATCAATGTTCTTAATGGCAAGATCTGGCTCGAGAGTCAATTAGGGGTCGGTACGGCCGTGTCATTCACTCTCACATTCCCCAAGGCGCCAAAGTCTGCAACGGCCGGCAGCGCCGAGGTCTTGACGAAGGAACCAGATCCAATGGCTACATGGTCATCTGATACGGATGGTTTAGCCCCTCAATCTTCAACAGCGCCCTATATCGATCTCTCGCAAATCCCTCGAGAACAACTTCGAATTTGCATAGCTGAAGATAACCCGATCAACCAAAAGATTGCCGTCTCCTTTGTGGAAAAGCTCGGCTTCAAATCTGCGGCATATAGCGATGGTCTTCAAGCGGTCGAAGCCATCCGCCGGAAGTCATTGGAAAGGAAGCCCTTCCATCTAGTCCTCATGGATGTTCAGATGCCTGTTCTCGATGGCTACGATGCGACGCGACTGATACGTAAAGACGACGATCCTGCAGTACGCAATGTGCTCATCATCGCTATGACAGCTTCCGCCATTCGTGGTGATCGCGAGAAATGCTTACAGGCCGGCATGAACAACTATTTGGCGAAACCTGTTCGAGCCGCAGTCTTGAAATCCATGCTCGAAGATTACCTTAGCCAACCTCCTAAACCAATTTCGAGCTTACAAGAATCTGTGAACGATCTCGCCAAAGGCGCGATCGATGAGGCGCAGCAAGATATGCAGAGTAATTCAGATAGTGAGAGGCCGACCTTCTCAAAGAGAATGAGTAGCCGAAATAACCTTCCGTTCGACTGTGAAGATCCTCTAGAGCGCTTTGCGCCCAATGGGGCTGAAATGCCCATTCTATCCGCAAGTCACATCTACGGCTCAGAGATGCCTGTGAGGCCTACGCGGCCTGGGAATGGAGCGAACGATAGCGATGAAACTGTAACCCAACTTTAATTCTCCCGATATTCCACCCATGCCCGTCGAAAACGGGCCGATCAAAGAAGCCTGAGCTGGTACATACAATCAGAAAGATTCTTCAGCGAGCGCGGACTAAACAAGGACTAGATTACCCATTTGGTACAGTCTTTGCATTTCATTTTATTCTGATGGTTTATCATTCCCCTGTTTATGAAGCATTAGCGTCGGTGTTGTCTGGGTTGGGGAAGTTGCAGGATAGGGATTGACATCTGGACATGAACTGGGTGAGGCATTGTGGAGTTGTCGGAAGGGCTCAATAGCCGCCCTCGCTTTATCAAGGTTCTCGAGCGATGATATGCTTCAGTCCATCGTCGACTCCGTTGTTAACAGGGATTGGGGGAGTTCATGGTGTTCAAATAGAAGCATTAGGATACGGATATGATCGTGGAGTTTGAATCTGCGTTGAACTTAGATATCATCACGTGTTACGTATATAGGAAAAGGAGACTATCGTATACCTTAAACTTGTTGAATGCGTCCAGACTTCCTCGGCGAATACATGATTTCGACCGACCGTTAAGTAAAGTAAGAAATAAATATACGGGAAACGATCCGTTCAACGTAAAAACACACCGTAAATGCCTCCGCATATCTCCACTAAGATGTTCGTTCTCTAGAGCAAAGGCACGTGTCCACGTCCCCAGGAGGCTAGCATCCCTCCATTGCTTAGCGCTACCAGCCTGAGAACAACTACCTTACTTCTGCTTTGAAAGTCTTCAGTGCAAGAACAGTCCGCCCGAGATCTCTCTCTATCATGCATCCGATTTCTTTGTTTCTATCCTCGCAACTTTCCTTATTCTGACCGACTCATGACCCAACAGCGTAGTGCGTCATACGTGGGTATTGGAGACCGAGAAAATGTCGTCCAATTGAACATCCCGCATGCCCGAGTGGCATCATTTATATACAGAATCCTTTTACGCATGACATGTCTTTGACTCCTTTGACAAAGACTTCTTGGGGTTTTTGATATGTTACAGAAGCGGACCCTCCATTCGTTCCAATCCCAACGCTCCCACTGCATTAGAATGATGAGGCTCGAAGGCTCACAACGAATCCTCCAGCCACATGACGCAAACACCGCTCGATCTTTTCGACTCTATCTAACACGTTACACGTCCTATAAAAGGCTCCATTTTGCTCTTGCTTCTTGCGTCACATCGGAATGGTGGAGTGGGAGCAGATCCTCCTGACTGTACCGACGTCCCTGCCCCAGGAAAATCGGTCAATCGATCAACATGTGTTTTTCGAGTCCCCGTTCTCAAGCTCCCTGTTCATAACCGTTGTAGATAGTCTTGGCCACAGAACCGTAAAGGTACCCAAGTTTTGAACTGAGTAATGAGCAAGTAATCGTGCTACGCCTACACTTACTATTGTCGGTTATAATCTAATCATTCGCAAACAAGGAGCGCGAAAACAGATGAACATGACCCATTAATGCAGGATACTACAGTGCAGCTTCAATAAGCTATCTAACACTGAATCCGATATCTGATATCCTCACCATCACCACGGCCAGAGAGCTACAACATCTGGTTGCCTATCTCTCCGCCCCGGAATCTTTAATCTGAGGGTTGATGAACCACTATCAGAGCTCCTCGCAACCATGTTATCTACGGCTTCCACTATCGAGCAGCTGCGAGTTACTGAACATTACATCCGGGCGAAATGAATCTGGCAGTACCATGTTCAGGACGGTGGCGCGAAGCGATGTGTTCACTGCATGTAAATGCACATACACGATCAGTCAAAACACCAGGGACTAGATGGGCCTAAACGACAGACCCGACACGGTCTCAACCTTGATGAATCAGCAGATACATTCAACAAGGTCTCTGAGGGGGTTGTTTTATGTAGTTCCTCAATCTTTTGATTGATTCATGCCTCTCTACTTCTCAGCGGCTCACAATTATGTATGGTTGTTTCCTGTTTCCTGTAAAACGCTCAGTCGCTGTCTGAGTCTAGTCTGAATCTGATGTTTATTATATATTAAAGATGTACCATACATAGATCATGCATGTGTTTGAAATGAAGACCTTTTCAAACCGGGTCCTATAAGCGCGAGGTTCTGACAGGTCTTAGGAACTCTATGAAACGAACAATGAAGAGGATCTATCTTAACAGCATCACGTGAGGTTTGCCTGGAGAAACTGCCAGAAGTGGGTCACTGACGGGAGGCCTACGCGGTAAGTGACAGAATGGGGCAATCGTCCTCCGGTGCCAGATCAGACTGAGTGCAAAGCTTGTCCAGGTTCAGGCTTCTAGATTTCTGCTTCGATGGTTCTTTCTAAGTACTCTCTGATGTACAGTTGGACCTAAGCCTGGCTCCTCTCCAGTCCCTTGGTTTGCTCTTGCACTTGGCAGTCAATGCTTTCAAAATCCTTGAACATTTTCTTGTGTCTGACGTTTTCTGAGGTACGGACGTGTATTGGGAATGGAACAATCATGTCGTGCGGCCAAATCAAACCCTACAAAAGTAGAAGCATCAGAGGAAAGAAAGATTTCACTCAAGTATGGGTAAATGGGAATTCTAGGGCAAGCAAAGCTACAGTCCAAGCTCTGAGCAAGGCTTCAGTAGTATAGTTGGTCGTCCGCACCAGATGTTATATCGTCGCCTTCAGATCAAGTGCGTAAAGGGAAAGGACGAAACGAAAGAACCGGGGCCAATGATTGTTTCTGGACATGATCATATTAAGGGCCAGCATAGCCACGAGACACGAGTTCAGACTTAGGGGCAGGACACAACTTACAAGGGAGTGCCGACAATCCCCTAGCCGGTTCTGTGCATATGTGGTCTTGGATGAGTATCGCGATGGCCGAAGAGACATTGAGACGGGGGAATCTCAGGCAACTTTTACCTGACCCTGCGAAAACGCCATGCGACGGATTTACTACCACAGTACGTAAGGTAAGTAACCGCACCGCGTGGCTTACGCTGGTTTTGCGCCGATGATGGTCGTGGCTGATGATCGGCGACGCAGGGCTGATGAGTGGCGGTTTTTGGCTTTAGTGGCTTCTTCCGCATGGGGATGGATCCCTAGGTAGCGAGAAGAAGACAAGGGAGGTTGTAGCGATCTCCGGGGGTGGGAAGTGGAAAGTGGAAAGTGGAAAAAGCGGGAGCAGGGGTAGGAAGTCGAACGACGCTATGCTTGCCGGTCAAACCGATTGGCTGCCTCACTGGCGATCGGAAGCGAAAGAGCTTCTCATTTCAACTTGAAACACCTCGATGGTATGCAGATGCAGATGCAGACGTCGACGGAGGAACATGGAAGGATAAGGTACATACCATAACTTTACCTTCCCTACCGAGGGTCACGGGACGTTCAATCGACGACTGGCTGTATCTGCGAGCGTTGAAGAATCAGCCGGTACAGAAATAGGTGGAACGGTTAAGTGACCAACGGTTACATCCGCACGGCCTAGAGTATGCTGTCTATCGATGCTTTGTATCAGGTACAGCTGTGAAAGATGGATTTGGGTTGTGCGCTTCCGCGACTCGACCAGCCGAATCGGAGTACCGAGTACAGGATGCTTTCCTGCATGATACAATGATGATAGCGCCTTCGCGACCCATGGGTTGCATGAACTCCGCCCGGTTAGATCTAACGGCTATCCTGGTCGAGCCGTGACGTTAATCTGATCTATCGAGTACTTATCGACATCGTTTTCTGATACATGGTCGCTGACCGGACCCTGTCACAGGCCTTTCTCCACCAAACCCCTCGACCATAACAATAACACCTGAACAACAACAATGCATGGAGGCGTTACATCGAGGCTACTATTGAATAGTCTGCGATGCCGAGCTGCACTAGTAATCTGCAGCTTCCAAGGGCTGTGAACCTACCGACTGCATTGTAGATGTGGCAATTGCACGATGCAAAGCGACGATGTGGTACATGGATGCTGTATTCACGCTTTGTGATGTTGTGAATGCATACGTTATTACCGTCGTCACTGGTCATCAGCATCCCTTCAAGATCACTGCCGCCGCTGGAACACAACTCGCGTTGAGTTGCGTTTCCTGTGTATCCTCGAGGTACGGAGCCAACGATGCGACCGTTAATGGCATAGGGCAAATGATACGTCTGCGAGAGCCCCGGCGGGTTGTCGATCATGGCTGAACGCTAAGACTTTCTGATCTGTTCTCTGACGGCGGACCTTCCTCTCTAGTCGACCGTGTTTGCAAGTGACTACCGTTCCCGGACTAAGGCACTTCAGTACTGCTGGGACAGCCCCAAGATGATGATGCTTGTCGCCAGAGCTCCGTTGTCGTCAGATACTGCTCCTGGAGTGCATTTGGCTGATCGCTCCTGCTATCTACGGCAGTAGTGGTACGTTGTACTCCCGTTCAGCTGTAAGGTACCTTTTCTCACCAAGCGGTTTGTGGAATGTTGGGAAGCACTTCGACCCGCCAATCATATCGCATTCCGCCATTTGGCTGCCACCGCTGAAGTGGATCAAACGCTGGAGTGTTATTGACAGCTGCCTCCCTGATGTACGAGTACATACTACTTACTGTATACGCTTGTCGCATAAATCATGAGCAAACGACAGCGATACGCCCTAGAGAGTACTTTGGGAGTTGGGGGGGAAGAAGCTACCGGATAAGCCAAAAAGAGTGGAGGAGGTCTAATGCCCTTTCCCTGGGTTCCAGTGCCATACTCTAACCTACTCCCATGATCCATACCCCGGCTATACTTTGCCCACCCCGATTCCCGCCCTAAAGTACGACGTAGTAATATACCTTACCTACGAGTAATAAATGATATAAATGTTTACATTAATATTAAGCCCCATTGATGCAAATCTGCAAATCATTAACCCCTTCGGCACATGTTGTCTGCTAACTGCTCCGTCTACCCGTTCCTATTTTTCTTCCTTCCACCTATTACGGTACCCTTCGAGAACAAACGCTCATCCTTACCGTACCGTGGGTAAAGTAAGCCCTTTAAGACACTTCGACTCGCCTCGTCATTCCCACATCCCATCACCCCCCCCCCCTCCCCCCCTCCCCTTCCTCCCCTCCCCCCCGGTTGGGACATTCCCGGACTTGATGCCACGCGTGAACAAGATCGGCTCTGCAGGCATAGCCCTTCCCTTTTCTCTTCCCCAGGGCAGAGCCTGAAGCAGTTTCGGGACGAGTCGACCGCACACTAAAAGTAGCCATTTCTTGCCCTTAACAGCACCGCAGTACGTAGTAGACAGCCACGACAAGGAAGACTCGTCCGCGTATCTCCAACGGTCCCTAGGTTACTACCACAGTCCACAGTACAGAAAAGGTATTCCAGGTAAGACACCCCTCCTCAAATAAATTGCATTTCCCTTCTCACGAAGAATAATATCATCATCCTGTCCTACGCTTTTGTTGACGTCGCCTAATTTTTCATTCTCGCCCAAGGTTGTACGACAATTACTCTAATACCTACTCGTTTCTACTACCGTCCTGCCCTCGACGTCCAAATGTTTTCGGTATTCTAAACATCAACGTCGCGCCTATGTTACTTACACTCAAACCCACGCTACAGAACGGTTTTGGGCAACAGCTCCCATGCGTACTCACCTTCACAATATCCTCCCTCCTCTTGCTTTTCTCCGTCGAGGTCCTCGGGGAACGCTGGCGCGCTTCCTCCTCTACCAGATAGTCTACCACGAAGGATGAGCACACCTCATCGCGGTCTCCCGCCACCTGCGGCCATGACTCTACCAAATCCAGATCGCGGACCAAATCCAAGTAACCTGCCTTTAGGGCAGCTTCCTGCCGCCCCTTCCCAATGGCAGGGCGCGGATGAGTCAATGCGGAATTGGTTGCAGGCAAAATCTGAAGAGGATCGACGGAAACAAGAGGAAGAGAGGACAAACCAGGAACGGTTAAGGCTAGAGCAGCGCAAAATCGAGCAGACGATGCTTCGAGAGTCGCTACAGGGCGGTGTCCCTCCATACATGGTACCGATGGTTTTTGCCGGTATAGGTGGAGGCAACCTAGCAAATGCAAGCTTGGAATGGGCTCAGCACTACATGGCACAAATAAGTCTTCAGCAGCAAGCGCAGCAGCAGCAGGCGCAGCAGCAGCAGCAGCAACAGCAACAGCAACAGCAGCAACAACAGCAACTACAACAGCAAGTCAGGCCGCAAGTTCAAACATCACCCGATCAAGGGAGAGAGGCCCGATTACTGGCAGGTCCGCAGCCAAATCCGTACGCTGCACAACAGGCAACACAGGCTGCTGCCGTTCAGTCTGGCCAAATACCGGCAAATACAGGATTTGCGCCTTCATATCACGCATCAAGTGTCGCTGCAGAGCGAGCAAAAACCCAACAACAGCCACTGCAAGCCGCCCCACCAACCTCAAACCCTCGCGTTCAGCCTCCATCCGCATTACCGCGTCTCAACACCGTCGAAATGCAAATTCAGCCACCACCGCCGGGTCCTTCTGGGTTACAGTTGGGCGGACAACACCCTCTACAGCAAACACAAAACGTGCCACCGCAAGAGCAGCCGTCCTCTTCACCTGCAATTTATTTCCACCATTGGGTCCCCCCTGCGTCGCAGGGGGCTTCCAAAGATCCGCCGACGCCATCGGGTAAAAGCCAACAGGAATCTCCCTACTCTCAGAACCAAACCTCTCATCTCCGATCCGAATATACGAATTCGCCAAAGAAACGAAAAGCCACTGGCCCTCACCACGCGGCACCTCCACCAAGTTCGAATCCCAACGAAACTTCACCGTCTTTCTCGCAGACTTCTGCGGGGTCAACGCCTGGCCGGCGCCGAGGGCATTCTCGACAGCGAAGCGACACTTCGTCCCGTGCGCCGCACGAACAAGCTCGATATCGTGGCAGGACAGAGAGCGGACGTCAGAGTCTCTCAGAGGCCGAAAGTGGAAGTCAACGACAGAACTCGGCGCAACCTGAAACACGCCAGTCTCAGCGTCATCCGGCCGGATCGGAAATGAGACGAGAATCTCGAGACGAGCGAGAATTGCGCGATAGTCCAAAACGGGAGCCCGAGGGGCCCTCGTAGCGACCGCGTCCTTGTTATTTCACCATTTCATGCATGATTCGTACGGAAAGTTTTGGAGGGCATGAACAGAGTTTTGATGTATCATATATGGAGACTGGATCTGCTTTGCATCTGGCTTGCTTATGCTACTTATACCCTTCCTGCGATATTCTACAGTTGCATAGATTTGCGGTAGCGCTTGATTTCTTCCTGCTTCCTTTTTCCCCTCACATCTCGTCTCAGCTTCGTTCATGCCCTGGAGGTCAACACTCGTCCATTTTCCATCACGATTCTCATGCCCCTTGTAAATTTGTACTATAAACGGACAGATCGCAAAAGCACTTTCATTCTTTATGACGGGCCGATAGCAGCGGGCGAGAATAGATGCGGAAATGACAGGACAATAGCGTTGTGCACAGGACCGGTCAGGACTCGGGGACGTATGTTGCTGGTGGGAAATGACAGTTGTCCTTCGTTGTCCGTACGCACTTGCAAGGGCTGGCGTACGAGAAATCTCTCTTCGTCATTATCAATATGCAGTATGTAGTGGCGATGCTGTAAATTGACGAATTGACGATTTATGCAGATGAGATTGCCTTGGCGTCACGGGACGGACACGTGCACATCGCCATTACGGACATTTCCCAATTGCACCGCTGGACTCGACATCATACATGGCAGCAGGAGATCGCGCTAGACCTTTCTGAGAGCAGAGCATTCCAACTGCATTGTTGTTGTTCAGCTTGCCCTCGACAAGTCATCTTTCTCCCCTCACTGATTCACACGCACCCGTACCCTTCTTCCATCGCATGTACACCCCCGCTTTCGCTCGTCCACTGCGACAAGAACACATCAGATCGTTTGATCCGATCCAACGTATCACTACATCAATATCAACATTCCACATCATGCACGCGTCTAGAGTAAATCACACTGGACCCTTTCCCACCGTCCAACCATCTCTCGCCATCTCATTACTTAGCCGTGATGAAATCACCCGCCAATAGCCAAAAAGGCCGAGCGCGCCCCACCGCCATGCAGCTATCCCTCGGATCATTCCGAGGATCCGCCTTCCATATTGCGAGATGCAAACGCTGGCGACGAACCCGCCCTCTGTTACCTGAACGAGTAGTCCCCCCTCGCCCCGACTAAACCTGCCGTGTGATCGCCTCGAGAGAGAGCCGCTTGTTACATGCCCCTGGGGCTCGAGCTTTCCCCCCCGTGGGCTGCATGGTATCACGGCGATAGAGATCTGGCGAATTGCCGGCATGGCACAAGGCTGGTTCCGGCGCCACCGCTTTTGGCAAGCCGGCGTGTGCGCGACGAAGGGGGTCCGTGGGGCGATCTGAGAGCCGGAGTGGGACGGAAGGGGGGGGGGGGGAGGATGAGGGGCTGAATGACTGGAGGAGCGGCGACGGTGGGGCTGGGTTGCACCACCTCGATGGGAGGTGGGGGTGTGTGCGCGGTTGGGCATGTAGATGCCCTTGAGGGATTGGTCATGTGATGTGATGTGATGGAGGTTGAGGGCGGGGGAGGGGGAGGGCTCTGTGAGATGTTGAAGGGGAGTGGCGAAGGGGGCTGACCAGCAGCAGCCGCGACAACACACCGGCACTCGATTCAGACCGCACCTCTTCCCTCCCTACATTCGTTCCTGCACTCTTCCTCTGCGATGCAACGAAACGGCGTAGACTGGTCATTTCCCCATCAATATCCGCTCCTCAAACTGCCCCGTCCAAGCACCAAACCCTCTCTCTCCTCTCTTAGATCTCGGCCGTGAGTTACCCAAGAGCCTAAACTCTTTCTACCGACGACTCTCCAAAAACCAAAAACCCCTTCTTTCGAAAGCATCCACGGCGTAGAAAAACAACTCGCACCAGACCTCATTTTATGCATCCATTTCTTTCTTTCCTTGGCACCAAATCACACTGGCACCTTGCACCTGACCAGCAATGAATCTCTACACTTCCCCGTTCACAGCATTCAAGACCGATTTCCTCTATCGGATACGATGTCACCTCCAGCCCATCCACGTATCCACGCATCCATCCTCCACGTCCACCTCATCTTTGCCCTTTTCCCTCACTTTTCCTCGTTCCTAAATTCCATCATTCATGCCCAAACCAAAAAGAGTCCTCGTCCCCATCTCACCCCTCTTCGCGCCCCTTTCAGAACCCATCCCCCACCCCCACACTTCCTTCCCTCCCTCACCTCTTTCCCGCATCGTCCCCCAACCTTTTCCTTCTCCTTTCCCCCTTTCCTCCATCCCAACCCCACACAAATAACTCAATCTTCCCCAATCCCATTTCCACCACCTCTATCATCCAAACCCAACCGCCCATTCCACCCTTCCTCTTCGAATCGCACACTCGCACCTATTCCGCTCATAGTGTTGGATTTTGATGACTCTGATGACTCCGATGACGGGGGCGTGGGGGTGGAATGGAGGGAAAAGCAAGGGGCGTTGGGGGACGAAGGAGGAAGAGTAACGGAGACAAGGAACCAGGAGCGAAGACACGGAAAACCCAACGAACAAACCCCCCCCCCTTCCCCTTCCGCGCTCAACGGCAAAAAATCCCCCCCAAAAAAAAACAATGCACAACCCGTTCAGGCACACATAACTCATCCCCCCACAAAAAACGACCCGAGTGCGCGCTATCTATCTCCTTGCACAACAACAACAACCAAATTACCAACATACCCATCCCACAACCCCCCCTCCCCAACCAAGAGCTAGGGGCGGTATACATTTAAATGTGTGAAAACCACCCATCCCATCCCATCCCATCCCATGCCATCAATCCCAGACAAGACGCATATCCGGAGAGAGAGAAAGAGCTAGGTAGCGGCTTGAGGACGCGGGGGGGGGATGAGGGAAGAAATGTGGGAGGTATAAAGAGGGGGGAAACGTGGTTGCGGGACGGGAGGATGGATATGAGGAAGGGGTTTGGGGGGGGAGGGAAGATGGGGTGGAGTTTGGGTGGGTGGGGTGGGTGAGTTGGGTGGGGCATGTATAAGGGGGTGAGTGTGGTGGTGGGAGTGGGTGGGTGCTGGTTAGTTAAGAAAAGAGAATTGGGAAGGGGGGGGAAGGGATTTTTGTTTATTGAGAAGGGTGTCGAAGACACTGAGCATTTGTAATCGATGCTGGAGGGATGGAGAGCGAGGCCGAGCGCGCCGTGTGAGAGAAAAGATATAGCCAAGTTCTTATACATTAGTAGTTACCACATCTATTATAGCCGTCTTCCCCACCCCACTAAACCAAATATCTCCCTAAACTCTACCAATGCGCCCAATTCCCATTCGTCATATTATAATATAATTAATAGCAGGGTATCTCTTTCCTCTTCCAAGTAATTACCTCTTCCTCCGCTGATGCACAACACCACCTCACCTCTTCCGCCGATGCATCTTCCACTCCGCCTTGGCCACCCTCATGAAAAGCTCCTCGTCCCTGACGGGAATCCAGCTCGTGAGTACCTTCATGGCATTCTCAAAGTCCGAGTCTAGCAAGATCTCTCGCGTGCCGTCGATCAGTGCCGCAGAAGCCGCATGCAGTACGTCTAGGCCACCATCAAAGGAGGGTTCGTCGTCCTTTTTTGAGGTTGGGGCAGACACGTCGGTGGAGGTACCGTCCGGGTCGCCGAGAAGCATAAAGACGTCCCAAACACGGAGTTGGGCGGGAAAGGGGATAGAGTAGTTGAAAAGGGTGAGGTACCAGCGGGTGCCATAAGCGGTAGGGGATATCCCGAGCTCGGTCTATAAAATTAGCTTAGTGCAAAAGAGTGCAATGCAGTCTTCAGAAACCCACCAGCTTAGCAGATACCTCCCCCCCAGCCAACCACGTCTTCTCAAATTCCTCGAGCGCCTTCATCAGCCCCTCAAACCCGGACTTGTACAAGCGTTCCAGGCCCCTCAGCTGCCACATCCGCACCAGCATCACAAACGTCATTTCCTCGTCGAAGTAGCAGAGAAGCGTTGCAGCCAGGGCGGCCATGCCTTGGACATAGCCTGTATCGGGAAAGTAGATGGACAGGCAATGTAGTACTCTGAAGAGTAACCGCTGACCTCCGCGGTACCGTCGGCGAAACATGATGTGGCTGTTTATCGTTCGAGGGACGTCGATATCGATTTGCACATCATCGGGAGAGCCTTGGTCCAGGACCTTTTTGAAGACAGCAATGAGTTCGTCGTCTTTCGGGCTATCTTTTCTCTTCTTCGCACTAGCGGTCAAGAAGGCGTGCCAAGCTGTAGCGCGCCATCGGTCGGGTATTCCCTTCCATGCTCGGTCAATGACCTTGGCGCTTTTGGTATCAAATTCGAAGATCATGCCTCCACCGTCTCGCCTGTTCTTGACTACTTTAGCCATCTTCCTCCACTTCTCCTCTCTTTCCCACTCTTTCTTTTTAAGCTCTTGCGCTGCTTTGTTGTCCTCCCCGTTCTCGGCAATGTCGGCCAATCCAGGGGGGAGTGTAAGCATGTCCCCCGCTTCATCCACGAATCTTCGGCCTTTGTTGTGTGGGAGCCGGTTTGTGGCAGACCGTAATCTCAAATTGCCGTTAACGCTTCCTCGATAAGAGCTCTGCGACGATGCTGGACGTGAGAATCGTGAAGATGGCCGCGATCCAGGAGGCGTTGCCGCTGAGCGCACCGTACTGTGAGCTGAAGGACTTCTTTTCATTGTGCCTCTTCCCTTTCGAGGAGCCTCCGATGCAAGTTGCAAGAGCGTTGAGACTCGCTGTATTCGAGGCGGCTCTGGTGTCATGATGCGCGGGGAGTTCACTGACGAGCTCTCTGAATCAAGCCTACGGGGTACAATGAACCCGTATCGATCAACATCCCCACCTCTTAGGTCTTCCCAGTCCTCTATACCACCAGCTAACTCAGTCTCCTCGCGTATAATCATGCTCTCCCTTTTGCTCGTTGTAATCGCCCCGGACGATGCCCTAGCGCTTGGGCCGCCGTTTGCGTTCGCAGCGAGGATGTGATTTAAATTTATCAATGAACTGGATGAGTTCCCAGGTATTGTGCTGTCGTCCGCGCGATCACTTCTACCCCTGTGAAAACTCGAACCATCGATCAAATCCGAGTCCCTGTCTGTTCCACCTTCGTACATGGACCGAACTTTATGGGAAAGCATCTCATCATCTGCTGACAGTACTCTAGTAGGTAAACTCATCGGCGGAGAAAGCATTGAGGTGCTTAGTTTCCTGCGGCTTCCTATGACACCTGAAACCTTCACAGGTTCTCCATTCGCATTATTCACCTTCCTCCCCCCTATCAGCATGCTACCCCGCTTTGAGAACTCCAATTGACCCGGTATTGTAAGGTCTTCTAAGCTGCTAGTAGGTATCTGAGTCATAATTCCTAAAAACGGTAATTGAGGTACTGGTGGAGGCTCGACGTGGACTTTGGGACTCCCCCATCTTCTTGTCTTTTTTGCGGGTGACGATCGAAAGTCGTCCTGCGAGGGATACTTTCGAAGACTTGGCGAGATTTTCAGACTAGTCGACGATCCACCATCAGTACCCAATGTTGTACGACTATCTCTTGCTGTTGAGCTCGAAGGCGCAAGACCCGAATCCCTTCTGGCATCCTCATTAAACCTCGATCGAGCATGATATGGAGATAGTTGCTGATCAGAAGTCTTCGGCCGTTTGTTGAGGATCCTGTCTCTTTGGGATGTATTAGGAGGTGGTGTAGCAAGGGCAATAGGTATTGGTGGTTTGGCAGCCGTTGTATCCTCATACGGAATGGCTTTAAGATTGCCCCGGCTAACCGGTCGTCGAGATGGATTGGTCGTCTTCATGGCCAAAGTCAAGAAGATGCCTCAGATCACAAAATATAGTAGCCATGAAGGGATCTGACTCTTTCTTTATTTCATATGCACAACATGCAACATTAGGGAGTCCATGCTCACCAAACTCGTTAGATCGTCAGGGGTCACGGGGTTCTAAGCGCGTCTTCGCCGGTTAAGGCTAAGCGAATCCGCATATTCTCGGGTTCACTGTATAACGATTAATCCACCTGTGGATGAAGCGTAAGGTACTCGTGTTCGACCTAATTGAATCTCTATACTTGCTGTGTTGTATTCAGGAGTATTTCCGTGCATTACCCCAATCCGCAAACCTTCAAATCCTCGTTCCAAAGACCCTAAATCGTTTCACCCCCCCGTCCGGAATAATCGTCAATTTCATATGCGTAAACACCCTCTCGTTATGGTCAAAGAGATTCCGAAAATCAAATTCCCTATCCGGCCCTAATCCTTCCTGCACACCCACAACTTCCATCCATCTCCCATCCCCGCCTCCCAAAACCTCCTCTCCCACAGCATCCATTCCCTCAACGTTCACCCCCTTCGGGTAGTTCCCTCGAAAATGCATCGTATCCACCACTACCCTCTTCACCCTCCCCCTTGCCCCTAATCTCACAATCACCCAATCTTCATGGCCCTTTTCACGACTCCTCCTCGTCTCCCACCCGTCACCCATATCCACGCCCCTTCCAGGCAGCAACAAATTTCCCCTCTTCCCATAGTGCTCATCCGAGCACGCTACTGCCACACCACCCATAATTGCCGCGCTGAGCTCAATCTCCTCGTTCTTGTCTTCCGGGAACACCGGGATAGCTTCGCCATAGAGTCGGAAGCGTGCGATACCACCATCAGGGTACATGCAGAGCCTCACGTGTGTGACTTCCCCTCCCCTTTCCACTTTCCACGCTTGTCGCCTAGAAGGTCCACACTCCCTTATCCCTAGCTGCTCTCCATTTTGCCACTCCTCGTCTTTCAAACTCTTGACTTTCTCATCAGCACTCTCCCCAGTGATGAACACTCCCTGCACAGCTACTGCTTCCGCATGATTCCCGTCAAAGAACGTCGTATCAATTTCGACACCTTTCAGTTTTCCACTCGCTACCCCTAGCCGGATGATTACCCAGTCGAAGGGAGAAGGGTTATGTCGACGCGTCTCCCAGCCATCGTACCAAGCGCCGGTGGGGACGAAGTAGCCGGGGCGATGGATTGGAGGGGCTGGGGTTATAAGATTATTGGCTGAAGCAAAGAATTCGTCTGAGAAGGCAAGGATTTGCGATCCGAGGGGCCGAGAGATGAGGTCTGTTGCGGGCACTTGGTCAGCAGTAGTGGTGGGGTTCGGAGGGGGCGGGTGATGAGGGGAGGGGAAGGACCGCGGAGGGCTGGAAGGGAAGGGAGGGGTTACCGATGTAAGCGGAAAACGTAGAGTCGATAAGATGGGTAGGGATGGAGTCTGTAACTGTAGGCGGGGTTTGAGTGTCTTGAATAATTTCGGGAGACAGTGCTTGGATCTCCATGATGTGGCAATGAGGTTTTACAGGGTACGACTATTTCTTTATACTAGCGCTTACCCGCTCTGGCTGCTGTGATTTACGCACAATGAATCTAACAGAGGTGAAAGCTTAGAATTCACCGGACATTGATATTCTATGGAACCGTTAGTATTGCAATCCATCAGATACTATATCGCAAATGGGGGCAGCCTCCTGTCGGCAGCCTCAGTTCGGCAATAAACCATAGCCTCCGTCTAACGCCAGCGCCAAGCGCGATGCAGCTCATCCCATCATACATTTTCATTCGTCATCGGCCTGAATATCCCAACTCTTCCTCTCAAAGGTATTCCCGTTACCACTAATATCTAGCTTGGTCAAGAACTCCTGTGGCACCGTGGGTATGTACTTCCTCTCCCGCTCTCTGTCCAGCCCACCGTAGCCAGCACCGTAGCTGATCCTCATGTCGACGGCTGTGGGTAAATGAAATTGAAGCATATGTGCAGGATCCAATAGAAGGCTGTCGGAGACAGTCTCCTCTTCATCGGGCTGATGTATTCCATTGAAGCCTTCACTGTGGCTCACGGATGACGCCGAGAGCGGAGGGTCATCAGCTACATTTGCTTTCTGCGGAGGAGTCTTGGGGGGCGCTGTTGCTGTGTTCGCTGCGCTCGCTACATGAGACATTGAGTCACGAGCTCTCCGTGCCATCTCCGACCGCTTCTTGCTTTCTATTTGTAGGTCCATCAAGCGCTTTCGAGCTATCTTCGGCAAAACCTTCTCTTCCTTCTCGTACCTGTAGTTACTGCTGGAGTGGAGAAGCTGTTGCGGAGAGAGGCGCGTAAATTGCTTGAGTGTGTTTTCTAACGACTCCAAAGAATCAGGTTTATCACCCAACATGGAGAAACACTGAAGCCACTGGAGCAACTGAGTGACTGGCGTAAAATGCTTACGCGCTGCATCCACAGTGGTTTCGCCTGTACACGTAAGAGATCCATCCTCGTAATGTTCAGGCGTTCGGTTGTTCGTTCGTGCCCAGTCCTCTAAAGTCGAGATGTTCATGCGAATTTGCATTGCCTTTGACCTCGCGAGATAGGCCTTGTTGGAAAGGATGTGATTGAAAAGCTCGGCGCCTATCCAATAAAAAAGTTGCGCTACGATTTGTGATGCTATTACTGAGTGTATGTCATAAAGATCGAGAACAAATAATGTGGAAGAAAGTAGTGAAGTGACATTTCTTGGTGACGGCTGAGCTTTCTTGTTAGGTGGTGGAGGCTTGTAATTGACAGGCTCTGGTACTTGAACTTTGTTCTTGCGGAACATTTTCCACTCGCCTGCGAACTCCAAATTGTCAAAGGGGATAGTTTCATGATCGAGTATTGCCGCGTCAAGAACCTTATCCATTCTTCTTTCGGCGTCTCTTATTATCAAGATGAAGATCTCGTTGATCAACTCTACAAGCTGTACTTGAAACTCAATTGTGGCTTCCGCAAGACCTGGGTCTTTCTTCAGGTAATGCAAAAGTAGAGTAGCGTTCGATATCCAGAATGCAAGCACAGTCATATCCCATTGGTGCCGCTCCACCTTCATATTTATCTTGTCCATCGCTGTGTCCAATAAAGTTGCAAGTAGATCAGGAGTTCCGTGATAGTGAGCATATCTTGCGCTTAGAAATAACACATTGGCGGGGACCGGCTTCTGCGATGGCGATCTTTGGGGCGTCATGCTAGTGATAATGACATCTAGGATACGATTGAGCTGATTTTCTTGAAACACGAACATTTGATCGTGCTGGCATCTATTCCAGACAAATTCTTGCTGATCATCCAGTTCTTCTGGTGACTGGTTCTTGTTAGCATTGCACTGCAGCAAAGACTGCGAGATTCCCTGACTGACCTCAGGGCGCTCGTCCAAGCCCAGACTAGAAAGGTCAACCTCAAGGTTCATAGAACTCTCCATCATCATGCGTCTCTTGGTCTCGAGCTCCTCCATTTCGCGCTCGAACCTGTCTTGAGAAAATGCATTATCGTAAAAGTCTTCGCCCACACCAGCGTCCCCTATATGGTGCCCATTCTGGTTGAGGAAGGCTGACATCTCGCTGTTCGGGGCAGCAAAATCTGAAGCTGTCCGACCTGAAGAGGACTTGATTGTGGGGGAGGCCCCGCGGTCGAGTAAAAGTTTGGCGATGTCTTTGTGCCGGTTAGTTATAGCCCACATCAGGGAAGTCCATTGGTTTCTTCGATCTTGACGATCGACATTGGCGCCTGCTTCAAGCAAGGCTAGAACTACGTCCTCGTGGCCCTACGATAGATATTAATACCACGGTTCTTAAACCGCTCAAGGCAATACCTACAAAACAACTAGCATATATTAATGGTGCTGTTCCTTCCTCATCTGGAGCATTGACGTCGATGTACTTGCTCGCTGTACCATGCAGTAAACTTTCTACTCGCTCCACGTCTCCGTTACTTGCTGCGTTCTGCAGTGACTTTTGAAGTAAGGCCCTTTTCTGGTCCTCTGTCAACTTTCCGTCCCTAGCAATCGAATCTTCATTTCCAGCAGCGGACCGGTCTTCACGATGAGCTGCTTGAGCAGCTAGCATCTCCATCAATCTGTTATCACTATCGTCCAATCTCTGTGTAGTACTGCCCTCATCGTCGTTATCATCTTGCAATGAAAGATTGAATTTGAGAGGTTGTGCGGGCATTGGGCTCGTGAGGAATTGCGACTGGCCTGAAGACCTGGGTCAGTCCATTCTCCACTTTGCAGTAGTCTTGTATATTTGTGAGAGGCTCACTTCATACCTTGCCAGGCATCATACATCTCGGTTTCTACCCCATAATTTCGAACAGGTTGTCGGTCATCGAGAGATCTTGGCAAATCGGGTGGCAGTACCCTTGGCGAGGTGGCCTCAGCATCGACAAAGTCATCGCTACCCTCCGAAGGGGTTGCTTCAGGTTCCATCATAGGGCGACTGCATGAATGCTTTCTCTAGGAAATCTTCCGGTTTAGACTGCCTGCAATTCCGACATCTGGGATATCTCCGAGATATAGTCGGACTCGAATATGTATTCCTTTAAGTGGGCGAAGTAGGCTTCTTTATATGGCTTTGTACGCTCGCCGATGGTGTCTGCTTTGGTGAGCTAGATACTTAACAAGCACCGGAAAGGCATGTAGCTAGTTGTTCTAGCTGTTGGTAATGGTCGGAGGTTGGGAGCCTTTTCTCCGTCTTTAGCGCGTTCTGCGTTTACGCACCCTTCCATGACCTCGACATTTCATAGGTCTTGTTCTTTCGAGGTATCCTTCCAGCACTATATCGGGGGCTTCCCACCGAAGCTATACATATGTCTAAGCTTGTATTAATATGTATTGATCCGCCATTCTTCCCTTCTATCTGTCAATCCTAGATTGTGTTTATCATTTTGTAAACTTCCTTACTTTTGTATATCAAGTTTCATAAAACAGCGAAGTCTCGCACAATGAGCTCTCCCGGACCCTCCAATGGGGCCCTGAAGGAAGCTCATACAGGATACGAGCATGCTAGACGTAATTTCCCAAAACCCCATATGCACGGCAAGGAGCCGACTTCTGCGCAGGACAATGAGGAGGCCCCATTGCTAGCTGACGATGCCCCTAATGAAGGCTTCGAAGCAAATGCCGATGAAGAATCTTCTGCGAGACGGCTGGCAAAGAAGCAGGGAAGGGCCAGGAAACGGTTCCAGAAGGCTGGACATTGGCTATGGAGTAATAAGATGATCTTGGCCATTACGCTTCTGCTGATCGGTGGGGTCATTGCTCTTGTTGTCTACTTTACAGGTATGTGTGACCCATTGGATCTACTTCTATTCAGCTCAAGATGTTGTAGTTGGTTACCGCCGAGGACCACCGTCTAAGCCTGCCACTATTTGTATCACTCCTGCTTGTGTCGTTGCTGCCTCCGAGATTATACAAAACATGTCACCAAGATATCATGAGATCGATCCGTGTAGCAATTTCGACAAGTTTGTTTGTGAGGGCTGGAAAGAAAAGCACGATCTCCGTGCGGATCAGGAGAGCTCATTCACTGGGACGATCATGCAAGAAAACTCACAACAGGTACTACGTCATGTCCTTGAATCACCATATTCCGATGTTGCTCTACAAGTTGACTCTCTGGCCGACGATCCTGAAGCAGAAAAAGCTATATTCGATAAGCTCAAGGGTGCTTACGATGGCTGTATGGATGAGCAAAGGATTCAAAAGATTGGCTCAGGCCCATTACTCGACATCCTACGCAAGATTCAGGAGCTGTTTCCAGCTTCAAGACCTCATGAAAGTTCTCAACCTTTTCCAAGCCTAAGAACTCAGCAACAGAAGGGGCTACTTTTCAATGGCGAAAATCAGCTGTCGAAAACAGTGTCGTACCTAACAACTATAGGGATTAATGCTATAGTGTCGTTCAGTATCGGAGCCGATGATCGGGACCCCGATTCTGTGGTGCTTTCCCTGACAGCTCCACGTCAACCGGGCTTACCATCGAAAGAGTACTACAAAGACGCAAAGCTAGTCAAAACTTATGGCGAAGTTATTGGACAGGTGCTAGAAGGGCTTCTTCATGAAGCGTATCCGAACTCTACGCTACGCGAATCGAAACCGAGTCGAATATTCGCACGAAGTGAGGACCTCGTGGAAGCCGTTATAGACTTTGAGACGAAGCTCGCCCGGGCAACTCCAGACACGGAAGATGCTGAAGATGTCGTCAAGTACTACAACCCCCGGACTGTTGAGGAAACTAGATCGCTGTTCCCTCAGCTTTCGGTCCAGTACGTTATTTCGGTATTGGCACCCTCCGACTACAAGCCTGACAGGATCATTGTTGGTTCGCCTTCGTACCTCAAGTTAGCTTCTGAAATCTTTCGAAATGCCAAGCCAGAAACCATCCAAGCTTATTTCGTATGGAAAGCCGTTCAGGCGTATGTTAACAAAGTCGAAGACGATGCGCTGAAACCGTTGTTACGTTTCAATAACCAACTAGGTGGTAAAGCCCCAGATGCGTCCGAAGAGCGATGGAGGACGTGCGTCAAAGTAGCCGACAACTCGCTTGGCTGGATTCTCAGCAAATTCTTCATAAAGAAGGCATTTTCGGAAGAAGCGAAGGACTTTGGCGACCATATAGTGTCAGACATCAAGGAACAGTTCATCAAGAAGCTCAAGGCAGCAGAATGGATGACTAAGGATGTTAGGACTCTCGGTGTCGAAAAGGTGCACAATATTGTGCAGAAAATCGGGTACCCCACAAAAAGCCCCGATGTACACGACTCCATTGCACTCGAGAAGTACTACGCAGCCGTCAACATTTCCAGCTCAACGTTCTTCGAGAACGCCGTCTCTGTCGCTAAGTTTGACACAAGTCTCGAATGGTCCGCATTGGGCAAGCCTACAGATCGAGCAAAATGGGGCATGACTGCCCCAACTGTAAATGCGTACTACAACCCCGCCGGCAACGAAATAGTATTCCCTGCTGGTATCATGCAAGCGCCTGTGTTCTACGACCCGAGCATACCTCAATATCTGAGCTACGGCGCGTTTGGGTCTGTCAGCGGTCACGAGCTCTCGCATGCTTTTGATTCAACTGGAAGACATTATGATCAGACGGGCAATTTCACGGAGTGGTGGAACAATAACACTATACAAGCTTTCAAGGAGAAGGCGCAGTGCTTTATCGATCAGTACCATGAGTTTACAGTACCGGGTCCCAACAACGAGGTTCTGCATGTTAATGGACGGCTTACCCTTGGCGAGAACATCGCCGACGCGGGAGGACTGAGCGCTTCGTTCCAGGCATGGAAGCAGCTTGACAAACAAAAGCCGGCCCAGCTGCTGCCTGGGCTTCAGGATTTTACCAAGGAGCAGCTTTTTTTCATCTCGTACTCAAATTGGTGGTGTGGCAAGACTAGGAAAGAAGCAGCCATAAATGGGATCTACCGGGATCCTCACGCACCCAATTGGGCTAGAATCATCGTGAGTTCAAATCTACCTGATACGGGCTATAGATCTGATTAATTAACACCTCATTTAGGGCACGATGGCGAATTCACGCGACTTCAGGGAGAGCTTCAATTGTCCAAAGAAAGAGCCGACGTGCGAGCTGTGGTGATCTTACCCAAAAATCCCAGCCTTGATGGTGTGCAGATACAATTGAATGGCGTTATTCCGTGTCATGGTTTTCTTGGTTGTACTGCTTCAGCTCCTCTACTCTTATGGTTTGACACGTACATATAGTGAACTTGGCCATCAGTATATACTATAGCGGTCTTGCTTTGTCATGATAGAATGTTAATACGGTCGTGTAAAAATTAGTATGGAAGCTGTGTTCTTTGAGCCCGGGGAGGGCTAGCGCGGGAAGAAAGCATAATAGTAGAAGAGTGGTAAGAAAACACATCAAGCGATTGCTCTCCCTGAACCTTGAATCCATCCTGAAGGCCCAATTAAAAGCAAAGATCCTCAGAAATGAGAAACCTCTATGTCTTCTCCCATTCAATGAAAGCTTACAGCCTTACAGGGTTAAAGGCATCTTAGTACAAACAAACATACCTTAGACTTAATAATAGAACACCCTAATCGAGAGTAAGGGGATATCAACTTGACACTATACCAAAAAAGGCAGGAAACAGAATCGTCTCTATAATATTATGAAAACATCTGCCTATTTTGTGACAAGAGACTTTCGTCAGAACCTGCAATAGAGGCGCCAGTAAATCCCTCCTAGCTTTGCCTTACAATACAAAGTGAGGAGACAAGGTCCTGCGGGTTTGTCATGGGAAGACTTTTTTGGGAGTATGCTAAGTGGGACTCGAGGACTATATTTGAGAGGACAGGGATGAGGGGGTACAGAACGACAGCAAAATAGTCGATGACTCAAGCAGAAATTTCAATGTAGGTCCCAAAACAACGATATCTCCAATCAGAAATGAGGCTCTAGGAATATCAAATCTCTCGTCTACATTGTGAAATTTCGAATTGAGAGCTCAACACCTACAACAACATCAAAGCATTCTGAACCGAAAACAAAGATCTGAAGTAACTACCTACCTTCCGGCTACCGTTCTTCTGCTCCAACACGCAAAACAAATCTGATCACGTGGTGTGAATCTTGTGAAAAGTAGGTAAAGACATCAATATTCAAAGTCAACGAGTGAAGATACTAGTAGGAGGAGCGCGTACGTAGAAGAAGCCGCTCGGTCGGTGGGGCTGAACGTTATTGCCGCCTTGACATTGGCATGACGCCCTGGCGCCTCTGGTGCCTCATCGTACCACCGCCAGTAAACCCCGAACAGAACCTCTTTTTCCTAGGCACGATGATCAATCTCCAAGCCGAGCTCCTATCCTGAAATCAGCAGTCTCTGGGCCTACGCCTCCCGCAGCGCCTCAGCCTCCAACCACCACCACAACATCCCCTAAACTGACCCGCCCCGACTTCAACGCCTCCAACCCAATTCCCCCAGTTCACAGCGTTAACCTCCCGCTTCTTCCGCTGGCGCTACCCCTACGGGCTACGGCGCGCGTTCCCCTGATTTCGTCTTTGATGGTATCCCTGATTTCAACTTGTTGCTTGGGGATCTGGGGTTGAAGGGGTGGGGGTGGTTTGGGGAGGTGTTCTGGGGGGGCAATTGTAGGCAGGGTGATAATAAGGGGTTGGTGGGGGAGTGGAGGACGAAGTAGTGGGGTAAAGAGGCGGAGGGCGGAGTGGAGGGAGGGCGGAACGGGAGTGGGGGGTGGGTTTGGCGGAGGTAGAATGGATTTAAACGCGTGGTAGATGATTGTGAAGACTCAGACAAGAATCTCAAGTTGTTCATGGGTCAATGTAGGCCCAAGCTCAGCTTGTGGTCTTAGCAGATCCCCGCCAGACCTCGACAACGTTTTGGAAAGCGACATGACAGGATGACGATATAGTAGATAGGAAGGACATCAAGCTTTGATCATAACTAGTATAGTGTAGGTATGTTGATGGCGTAAAGTCTTGATCGTTATAAAGGGGATAACGAGGCGAAACCTGAATAGAAAATTGCATCGAAACAGCCAAAACTGTCCACCATCAGGATTGCATACCAAGAATCTTGCAACAAGTTCCGCAAATTTATATAGTGCTGGGTTCGAGAGGCAATGTCTGCTCAAGATATGTGAACAGGAGTTGAGAAGAGAGTGTGATGGAATTTTCGGGCGTGCTGTTTGGCTCGCTAAGTTGGGAATCGGTGGGTTGCGTGGTGGGTGTGGAGTATGCGGGAGGGCAAATAGAATAGGAGATCGGACATGGAAGGACGGATGTGAGACTAAGAAGGTGTATAGACTTGAAAGTCAGGAGATAACGTTTTCGACGCCAACGTGAAGCACGTCAACCAAACACCAATCACACCTCCCAAAACGCCATCCATGCAGATACGCACGCGCTTCACATTGTCAATTTGTCGTTTCCCCCCCATTCCACGAACGAAACCCTCATCACCCCTACAACCCCATCTTCTGCTTCTTAACTCTCGGCAACACCCCAATGAGCGTAATCACCGCAGCCACGATCACCGCCCACAGCTGGATATGCAGCACCGACTTGTTGTAATCCGTCTGCGTCGCTGCGGCCACGGTGGCGAAGGCCATGACCAGGAGCAGGTAGCCGCTCATGCGGTGGTATTTGTATATGGCCTTTGCATTGGCCACGCCGCCGTAGAGACCAGGGACATAGTATTGTGTGATTCCTACTAGTGCCTGTATGACGAAGAGGATGTACGTGATGAGCCCCATGATGGCGTGCGGCGAGACAAAATGGTCGTGGTCACTGGAGATTTTGTTGTACTCGACAATCACTAGCCCAGCGAGCAGGGAGAGGATACTGGTGAGATTGAGAACGGCGTGGATGTTTGTGCCCTGGTGTTTTTGCTTGGGGGAGTGGGTTGGTTGGAGGACGAGGATGGCTTGGGTGGTTAAGAGGATGCCGGCGGAGTTGAGGAGGGGGTGCGAGGAGATGAGGATGAGGGGGTGGAGGAAGATGCTGGCCCAGACGGTAGCGGTGAGCTGTGGGGTTGGGGTTAGTTGGGGTTGTTTGGGTGGAGGAGGGAGGGACGAACGATCCAGATGCCGGCTTGAGCTATTATTGCGGTGCCTGTGTTTTCGCAGTCAGTAATTGTTTGTCTTGTCTGTTGAGCTGAGTGGGACAAGGCTGACCGATGAAGAAGTTGAATTGTATTCCCTTGCCATCCTGCTGTGAGGCATCTCCGGCTCTTCCCAGTAGAGGCTCGTCTTCACCTCTTCCTTCTGCTACTGGACTGTCCTGTGGTATACCTGTTGCTGAAGCCATTCTTTCTCACGAAACTCAAGAACCTGGGGATGTCAACAGATTGATTAAATGTGAGGCAATGTAGGACAGATGTCAAGCGGGGTCGTTCGGATGGTGAAATAGATATGTATCACGATGCTCTAAAAGTACAGGGGGAGCTTTGACCTATCAGAATCCAGCTTCTAGATGGTCATGTGCTTTATGTAATGAGGTGTGTAGCCCTACAGTTAGGGCACGAATCTGTTTAAAACATGTTTTTTGACTAACTCCTTTAGGCTAGCTCAAAGCATGTTTTAAACACGCTTCTTGAAGGAGGTTTAAAACACAGGGGTAGTATATATTTATAGTAGCAAATTTAGTAGGGGACCGGATTAATAGGGGGTTAATTTGCCTGCAGATTGACCCCTTCAGGGCCTTCACCATGTAAAGGAAGCTCCAAAAGCACCTGGCCGTCGATGATGCTATTCAAATACTCATTAAGAGTATCGTCGCTCGAAGGATTTAGCCTGATCATAGCAATTTCCTCCTGCAATAGTCTATCTTTCATTGCACATAGCTTCTCTTCATCAATTTCAATGCTCTGTGTATAGCGAAGTCTCTTTTTTAGGTCCTTCGACCGATTAAGCGTTCGTTCGTTCATGTAAATATACATCAGCTTATCGACGTTAACGTTGCTAAGAGAGTTTCGAGTCTTCGTCTTTATGAGATTCATGATTGACCAATCACGTTCAATCAAAACACTGTTACCGAGTATTCTGTTGATCCGTATAGCAAGCTTGAAGAGCTGAGATGCAAATGACTCGACGCAGAGTCAAAAAAGCTTCGAATCTTCAATTCATCTTCAGCAATCAACAGTAGAGCGAAAACCGTCAATTTGATCTTTAAAAGCAAGTCATTGCTTCATTGCTAACTCGACATCATGATGATCATTGACGTGCTTTTTAAAGAAGCTCATCATTATAGCATTGAATGTCGAACGTGCTGTCAAGTCGATGATCATAATGTTCTGATTTCGAGATAGCAGCAAAGCAGCTACTACATGAAGAGATGTAGATTGACTGAGCACTCGATTCTTTCAAACGTGATTCGCTATGTGATTCAAACACTCGATGATGAAATATTGTTTGACTTTGAAGTATAAATGAGCTTGAATTTTGTTTCAATTTTGAAGCACTCTGACTAGCGAATAATCTTCTGCTTCTGAAAGATATTGAATTTGATGTATAGACTCAAGAATATCACGAGCTTGCTCTAAAGATGTTCAAAAGTCAAGATTCTTGAGATGAGATACGATTTTGATAGTGTTTTTATTCTTGTTGACGTTGATTCTCGACTTGAGTTGTCTGACATACCTGATTATTGCCCTCTCGTTCTTTAATACTGAGTTCATGAGTTCTATTGTTACGAGCGTGCTCAGCCTTCTACTGAGACGCGCGTTCTCGAAGCGGGCCTAGGCTCTATCGGGCCTAGCGCTCCCCTTCCTTCTGTACATATAGCCTTCGCACCTCGATAGACCTCGCTCTTTAGCTTTGAATCCTCGTTTACCTGGTTTACCCTTCGTTTACCTGTACCTCTATGACTTGCTCTAGGTATGGTTCTAACATCTATGATAGTTTCTCAGCGTGTAGAAACGTTGAGTATAAGCGAGCGTCTATGATCATATGTCTAGAGAAAGAAAATAATTAATATGTGAATTAATCAATAGAACTGAGAAAGACTCTCGAGCAAGCTCAACGAAGAAGAATTTTGTCGTGTGATGTTTGGTTTTTTGATTCTAGATAGATAAAAGACTAATCGAAAGAGAAAGATGACGAGCGTAGAGCTGAGAAATATCAAGAATCTTCGACGAAAACATGATATTGTATTAATCATCATCTGAAATTTTCACAGAATTGTCAGCTCTTTGAGTGTTATGAGTCTGCATAGAGCGAATCATATGAGTGTATTCTAACTAGAAGTTCAAAGCTGAAGTAGAAAGAAGATGCAACACGACGTGAGTTTTACTCACGAAGGCACGCTAAGTCGCTAGCGTGTCAACAACAGCTCTACCCACAGCTTTATACTAGTCTATGTTAGGTTAATCAGGCTAATCAGACTAATCAGAGGTAACAGAAATGCATGCTCGCAACATTATCTCTCTTCTTCATTTAGCAATGTTCTCATTGCTGCAGTTCGATCAATCGATTCTTGTTGAGTCGATTTCTAACTTGACTTGTTTGAATACTTCTGATGAAAGTCATTTACGATCTTCGAGCAGTCTTTGAACTCATTTTCATCGACATTGTATCAATGTAGATCGACGTCATAGTCTTTTCAATTGACACGATATTGCAGTTGTCTTCTGTAGTGTCTGAAGTTCAGTATGTTTTTCACTTTTCATTCGTCTTCGTCATCTATCACTATAGAATCAGATGACTCATTTCATTGTTCTTTCAGAAGATCTTTTGAATTCAGTCGTAGTAGATTTGAGATAAACTTTGAATGAATCTTCATTGTCGATGACAGTTTCAGTCGATATGCATGTTCGATCTCAGTCAGAATCTTGAAAGATTCTAGCATTTTATCGTTCAGCTTCTTTGACGATCTTGCGATCGTAATGTTTCTAGAATTCAGAAACATCATGTCATCTATCTTGTAAATCATTTTCTTTCGATGCTTGTCAATCTGTTTCTTCATTGTGATTCTGACTCTTGCTAATGTCTGCTTGATCAATGCTAATGATTATTTCATATGTTCAAATATATTCTTTGCTTTGCTTGCTTGAATTATAGCTTGAGTGATCTCATATTCAGTTGAATTTGAATAGAAGCTCATATGAGAGTGAAAGCTTTTATTCAGAAAGAACGCTGATTGTTCAATTGATGATGAAATAGTATTGTTATCGATGAATTCAGTCATAGATAGTCAGATGAATCAGTCATCTTGCATATATGAGCAGTAACTTCGTAAATATCATTCTACATTCTGATTCGCTCTTTTTATTTGATCATCAATCTGGAAGTAATAGTTGATGAATAGTTTCATCTTAATGTCAAGTCTCAGACATAAAAACTTTCAAACAATCGATATGAATTGTGAATCTCTATCGAACACTATTGATCTTGATAGCTCATGAATTCTGAAGACTCATATCAACAGTAACTTGACTGTTTGTTCTGCAAAGATTTCTTCATCATTTGATCAACACAATATATAATGTCATTTCTTAGACAATCGATCTATGACTGTCAGAATCGCGTTGTTTTCATCACTTTCTGATAGATCAATAATGAAGTCTAATGATATGTTCTGTCATCGCTGCTCGAATATGAGCAATGACTTCAGCAGTTCATTGATTCGATCTCTCAATGCTTTTGATCTACAATAAACGTAACAGTTTCAAATGTAATGCTTGATCATCATTCTCATCTTCGATCAGCAATATGATTATCTCAGCAAGTTCAACGTTCAATTCATGTCAGAGTGTTCATTGATCAAAAGATCATATGCTTCTCTTATCAATTGAGTGATCATTGACTGAGAAACTCACAGTTTATCATTCTTTCAAAGTACTTCGTTCAGTACTCTGCAATTGTCTAGACTCATATCTTGACAAGTTTTTCTGTTCTGTTCTATGATTGTTTGAATATTGATACATTGTTGATTCATTCAATTTTCTGCTATAATTTGATTCTGAATAGAAACTATCTCTTCAATCAAATTTTGATTAGCTTTTGATTCAAGTTTCAAATCTGAGTCAGATTTTGAATCAGATCTGAGCAAGATCTGAATCAGATCTTGATCAGCTTTTATTGACTGCAGTTCAAATTTGTCTTCTGACAATAGCATCTGATGCTGATATAGCTTTTGATTATCATTTGCTTCAACTGACTTGACGTCTGACATTCTGATCAGCACGTCAGCTTTCAGATTCTGTTTTCTCAACTGATATATGATCTTAAAGTTATATTTAGATAACTTCTCAGCTCATTTAGCTTGTAATCTAGTCAGTTTCTTGATGAACATGAAGTACTTTAAATTTAGATAATCAATGAAGATCTTGATTGAAATATTGATACATTTCAATTCAAGATGTCAATGCTTCAAGCAGCGAATAATGATCAACAGTTCTTTGTTGTAGATCTTGTAGTTGCACTCTGCGAAAATCATGTTCTTGCTATAAAAGATCACTGAATGTAAAATGTCTTCATCATCATATTGAGACAATACTTCGTCGTTGACATAGTTTGAAAAGTTTATTTTTAGAATAGCTTTACTGTCATGATGTCAGATCATCAACTCAATTTAGATCATAAATCGTCAATATCTTAAATAATCTCGATTCATTGAATCTGTTTTGCAGTTCAATGAATCAAGTCATCAATCTAGTCATCGTTATCTTAATCTAGTCTCAGCAATTCTGTTTTGATCATCTCAGTCGTGTGTGCAAACTTCTGCAATCTTAAGTCAATAAAACTACTGTCTAGTCTTGATTCTGCTCAATTCATGTATATAGAAGTTGAGCTTTCGTTCTTTTCTTTTACTCTTTGTCTTTCATCTTATACATTATCTGATGTATTGTCTTGTATCTAGATTCTATCAAAGTAATAATAATATCAGTCTTTTATATTGATAGTATCTTTAATCTAGCTCAGTTTCTGACATTACGAAAGATCTACACTTTCTGCAACGTTTTCATACGTTGAAATCTCATAATTCAACTTACTCAAAAGAAGATCATATTTGAATGAAATGAGGTCTGTCAGACGACATTCAATCATATGAAGAGATGTATGATCAAGACTTCGATACTTCGTCACTTTGATCAGACTTGTGAGACTATTCTTGAAATCGACTCATTCGACTACGTCAATGATGAAGTTCTGTCTCAATATGACGACGAAGAAATTCTACATTCGATTGCTTTCTATAGCAAGAACATGTTCTCTGCTGAATGCAACTACGAAATATATGATAAAGAACTACTAATCATCATTCAAGCATTTGAGCATTGATGATCTGAACTGAAGCTAATCAACATTTCTATCAAGATGTTCATCAATCATCAAGCACTCACATCATTGATGAAAGACAAAGAACTTAGCAGACGACAGATGTGTTGAGTACAGAAGCTCGCTGACTTCAACTTCAAGACAATGTATTGATCTGACAAGCAGAACATCAAGATCGATGCATTAACTCGTTGAATCAATGTCGTGCTCAGAAGTTTTGAGAATGAGCGCGTTCACTATCAAAGAATCACTATTCTGACGTTGAATTGAATGAAAATTGCTGATCTAGAAGAGAACATCAGTGAATCAATTTATAAACAGATTCTTGAGACTAATAAAATCGACGAGAATTGTACGCTACTTCGCGAAGCAATAGCAAGAGACGAGACACAATATGAAGATATCAAATTGAAGAATTGTCGAACTCAGAATGAAATCTTGTACTATGATAGTCAGCTATGAGTTTCGTTCAACGAGCTTCTACAAATGAATCTGATTCGTGAGATGCATGATTAACTCTTAGTAGATCACTCTGACATTCTTAGAACTGTGAAGATCATAAAACGAAACTACTATTGATCTTTCATGCGAAAGACAGTAGATCATTATATGCGAAACTGTTATATCTGTCAACGCTCAAAGACATCTAGAGATAAATCAAATAAACTACTACATTCTTTACTCATACTCGAACAGCAATGACAAAACATAGTCATGAACTTCATTATTGATCTATTTAATTCGTACGACTACAACGCTATTCTGACTGTCATCTGCAGATTGTTAAAGAAAAGACATTATATTTCTTACATCATTGATGATAAAGATATCACAGTCGAAAGAACAGCTGAGATGTTAATTCAGTAAATATATTGAACTCATGATCTATCAAGCTTCATTGTATTCGATCGAGATACTCAGTTCACTTTCATTCTCTGAAAGTTTCTTTGCAAATGACTGAGCATTTCTCTTCGATTGTTCATCATCTATCACTTTCAGATCAACGATCAAAGCGAACAAGTCAATCAGAATGTTGAAAGATATCTTCGTTTCTTCTGTTCATACATGCAGAATGACTGATTCAAGTGATTGCTCATGATCAAGTTTGTTGACAATAACATCTTGTCTTCAATCATCTTCTTGATTCTCTTCTTCATGAATAAGAGCTTTCATTCTCATATGAGCTTCGATTCTGACATCATCGAGTATGAAAGCACTCGCGAACGCTTGCAGATCGTCAGAGTCGAAGATATATTCAATCACATGAACAAGATGTTAATCTTCGCTCGCGAAGCTCTGATTAAAACACGAAAACGAATGATGAAACAAGCTAACAAGCATAGAAAGAAGATCAATTATGAGATCAAATCAAAGATGTTTCTGAACGAAAGAAACATCGTTACAGCGAGACTCTTCAAAAAGCTGAATGACAAGATGCTTGATTCATTCAAGATCACAGACTCTGTTGACTTCTTCTATAAATTGAAACTATCAGACACTATGCGTATACATGATGTATTTCATTCAGAGCTTCTTTGTTCTGCCGTCAATAATTCTCTGTCTGATCAGAAGAATGAACTTTCGAAATCAATAGTGATAAACGATGAGAATGAATGAAAAATCGACGATATATTGAACTCTCGATGATATCAAAGACGACTTCAATATCAAGTCAAATGAAAGAACTATGACAACGATCTCAACTGATATAACGCTGACGACGACAAATTCATGAACACTCAGAATATTATTGATGACTTTCACATTCAATATTCTAATTGAGCGCACTAAGAAAATACATTCATGCGAACATGAATTGTTAAAGAGAGAAAGTAATGTTACGATCTCGACCTATTCTCGACCTATTCTCAACCTATTCTCAACCTATTCTCAACCTATTCTCGATCTATTCTCGACCTCGATTATTTCTAATTGAGCCTAGTGAGCATTCGAGCTAGAGATGATGTCATCGAGTCTCTGTGTTATCTGTGTAAGGCGTCAACCCTTTCGGGCCTAGCGCAGAGATCAGAAACACACATATAAGCTGCAAGTTCTATTCTGTAAATACTTTTCTTTCTTAGCATTTATCTATTAGTTAAATGACACTCATATGACTCGCTCTATGCTGATTTCTAACACAATTTAACACTCAGTTTACTTGCAAGAAGCAATCTAGTTTCTCATTCACTCAAAAGAAGTAATTCAGTTTTCAGTTCGCTCACAAGAAGTAATTCAGTTCTCAATTCACTTGTAAGAAGCAACTCAGTTTCTCGTCTGCTCACAAGAAGCAATATAACTTCTCATTCGCTCATGAGAAGTCAAATAATACTCAGCTCATTTACAAGAAACAAATCTCGTTTAGTTTTGTCTCTCGTCTGAAACAAGAAGCTTCTAGTTGTATTCTTCAAGTCATTTAAAAAGAATACTCATTAAAAATCAAGTGTCAAAATTCTTTTCTTTCTAGAACTTCTGTTATCTTTTAAGCAGATCAATTCAATCAATCTTCTATACAACTTAACATAATTGAGTTGAAAGTTCAAAGCTTTGATCATGCTGCTCATGTCAAAGACATTGAAGTGTTTAGCATCACTTTAAAGAAAATTGATGTCTTCTTGAATCTTGAGTCAATCTCGTCTTCTAGTCTAAATGAGTCAAAATCGCGTCATGCGACTTTGACTGTCTGTTCAAAGAACAGTTCAACTCTTGCTCAGTTCTCGTCTTGCTTTCAAGACAGTACATATGATAAGAATCATCGTCTAAATCTTCATCAAATGAAAAAGAAATTTCATTTGACTGCATTCACAACACAAGAAGATCTTGAAGTCTATCGATAAAGTAAGAACGTCGATTCAGTCACAATTTTATCGTTCAAATATTTCAAGTTTCTAAACGTTTTCTTCAAGAAGAACGTCGATATCTTGTCTTCGCATCAAGCTCATGATCATGTCATATATTTTAAAGAAGATGCTCAATTCTCAGTCTTCGCTTTGTACAACATGAGTCGTGACAAAATTCTAGAACTTCGTCGTTATTTTAATGAAAATCTGAGCAAAGATTTCATTCAAGTCAGTCGCTCTCAGACGATCATCTCTGTTCTCTTTATCAAGAAATTCGAAGAAGAACTTCACTTCTGTGTGAACTATTGAGATCTGAACGCTATCACAGTCAAGAATTGATATTCTCTGTTTCTGATCTCAGAAACGCTGAATCGTCTAAGTTAAGCTAAAATCTTTATCAAGCTGAATATTATTTCTGCGTTCAATCGACTTTGAATCAAAGAAGAAGATGAAGCTCTCATCATCTTTCACACTTGATTTAAATTATTCAAGTATTTAGTCATGCTCTTCAATCTATGTAATGAGTCTGTCTCGTTTCAGAAGTACATCAACAATATTCTTTGTGAACATTTAAATAAGTTCTGTACAGCTTATCTGAATGACATCTTGATTTATTTCAACAATGAACTTGAGCACAAGATTCATGTCAAGCTCATTTTACAAAAGCTGCAAGAAGCAGATCTTCAGATGAATATAATCAAATGCAAGTTTCACGTCACTTAAGTTTCATATTTAGAATTGATAATCATCATCGAAGAGATCAAGATGAACTCTTCTAAGATAAACATCATTGTTAACTGACTCATCTTGATCAACATTAAAGACGTTCAAAGTTTTCTAGATTTCGCGAACTTTTATAGAAGATTCATCTATGACTATAGTAAAATAGCTATCTCGCTCATTCATTTCATCAGAAAAGATGTACTCTTTGTCTGATTTCAGAAATGTCAGATTGCATTCAACATTCTTAAGAAAGTCTTCACTTTCAAGATTATTCTTTGTCACTATAATTCAGATCACAAGATTGTGATAGAAATCAATGCTTTGAACTATGTGTTCAAAAACATTCTCTCTCAATATGATGAGAATGAGATTCTTCATTCAGTCGCTTACTTTTCGAAGAAGCATAACTCAGTCAAGTGTAACTACAAGATCTACAATAAAGAACTCATGATCATTGTTTGCGCTTTCAAGAAATGATGATCAGAGTTTGAAGACTTTATCTATTCTGTTGAGATGATCATGAATCACAAAAATCTTGAGTATTTCATGTCAACTAAGCAGTTAAGTCGTTGTCAAGCTCGTTGAAGTGAGTTTCTGTCTAGATTCAACTATCGCATCGCTTATTGTTTCGACAAGATCAACAATAAGTTGAATGCTCTGACACGTTGCTCAGAAGATCTCTCTAAAGAGAGAAATACATTTGATTCTCAACATCAATATCAACATCAGACAATTCTGAAAACTCATGTTTTAAATCTCAATATTGTTGAGAATCTCATCTTCAACATCTTCGATATCAAAGTCATGAAGCTTCAATCACAAATCATCACTCTAGATTCAGTTCAGTTACATCTGTTTTCAGTTATCTCAGCATCTTCGCAAATTCTAACTTTCATGAATCTAGAAATTGAAGAATTTGACGTTGAAAATATTAAGTCTCAGCTAAATCAAGACATTCTGAATCTTGATGAAGATTCTGCTGACATTCTTACTCAGACATTGTGAAAGCAAGTCGAAATCAATGACAAATTCGCAGCTCAGATAATTGAAGTGCTTCGCAATGAAGTACGACATCACAACAAGATTTCTCTAATTGAGTGTGAAGAACACGAGAATCATCTGTACTTTTAAGAAAGAAAGTACATGCTCAACTCAGATAAACTACGTCTTCATATCATTCAGCTCACTCATGATAGTGTCATCAATGATCATTCAGAAAGAGCAAAAAGCTATGAACTGATCAGTTGAGTTTATTGATGATCGAACATTTATAAGTATGTTCAACGCTTCATATGAAACTGTCATATGTGCACACGTTTCAAGCTCTTTAAACAACGAACTCAAGAATGATTGCATCTTTTTTCAGTTCTTGAACATCGTTGATGTGATGTCTTCATGAACTATGTAAATTCTTTATCATTCAATATCTTCATGAATATCACATATAAATATGTTTTAGTTTTCATCGATCATCTTATCAAAATAAGACATTTAGTTCTCATCACTTCTATAAAAGTTGAAGAAGCTATCAACTGCTTTTATGCTCATGTTTGAAAACATCATGATTTACTTGAGTTCTTCATGTCTGATTGAAACACACAATTTATCTTCAATGTCTGAAAGCATATGTGTAAAATGTTGAAGATAAACGTTAAGTTATCAATGACATATCACTCTGAGATCGATGATCAAATCGAGAGAGTCAATGCTGTCATGAAGCATTATCTTTGAGTCTTCATCAACTACATGCAGAATGACTGAGCTAAGTGACTTTCTGAAATTGAATTCGTCGTCAATAATGCATCATCATTAATCACTTTAGCATCATTCTTCTTGATCAATTCAAGTCAGAATTCACGTCTAAACTTTAAGTCTTTTAAGTCTTTGCTCAAGAATCTTACGTTTCAAGCTCGAGATAAGTTAATCAATGTTGAAGAGTTCATCAAGAAGATGAAGAAATTAACTGAGCATCTACGTAATGAGATGCTTATAACTCAGATCATTTACAAATTCAATGTTAATCTCTCTTGTCATTCTTGTTCTAAATACTTTGTTAAAGATGAAGTCTGACTGAATGCTTGTAATCTCAGCATCACTCGTCTTGCTGTCAAGTTAAACGATCATAACGTTGATTTCTTCAAGATCAAGCGTGTCTTCAAGAATAATTCTCTGATCATTGAGTTAAATCTTTCAGCATTCATGAAGATTCATTCAATCTTTCATGTCATTCTTCTGAATCATATCGCAAGTGACTTTCTTTCAAGTCAACGTCAGAAATCTTGAGAACTCATTGTCATCAAGAATGATGAAAGATCCTGATATGTAAACAGCATATTAAACTTCAAGCGTGATAAACATTATAATTTATCTCTGCTCAAGTATTATGTTGATTGAAAAGATCACTTTTCTACTTGAAAATCTTTTCATCTTCTGAATAATTGTGAGCAAACGCTCAATGAATATCATCTCGTCAATTCTGTCGTTGAAGAATCACATGTACTGTCGTGTGTGATATCTTAATGTCAATGTCAAGAACTTTAAATTCAATCTTCATTATTTCAATTCAGCTCAGATCTGACTCAAATCTTTTTTAAATTTGACTCAAACATTTTGTTTAAATCTGACTCAAATGTGATTCAGATGTATTCTAGTTTCGTCTGTGCATCATCATATTAAACTGCATTTCATCTTTTTCTTGCTCAGATTTGACTCAGATCTTGTCTAGATCTGACTCAAACATTTTGTTTAAATCTGACTCAAATGTGACTCAGATGTATTTTAATTTTCATGCATCATCACATTAAAATGCGTCTCATCTTGTCTCATTCTTCAGACATCTTGCTCAGATCTGACTCAAATGTGACTCAGATTTATTCTAGTTTCATCTGTGCTTCATCACATTAAAATGCGTTCACATCAATTCTCATCTCATTTCAATCTTCATCTTTGATTCTTTCTCATTTCATCTTGTTTCTTCTTGTCATCTTGCAGAAGCTCAGTCTTGAAGAGAGAAGCTACTGTCATGATGTCAGATTATCAACTCAATTTAAAACATAAATCATCAATATTTTAAATAATCTCAATTCATTGAATCTGTTTTGCAGTTCAATGAATCAAGTCATCAATTTAATCATTATTATTTTAATTTAGTTTCAGCAATTCTGTTTTGATTATTTCAGTCATATGCGCGAACTTCTGCAATCTTAAGTCAATAAAACTACTGTCTAGTCTTGATTCTGCTTAATTCATGTATATAAAAGTTGAACTTTCGTTCTTTTCTTTCACTCTTTGTCTTTTATCTTATACATTATCTGATGTATTGTCTTGTACCTAGATTCTATCAAAGTAATAATAATATCAGTCTTTTATATTGATAGTATCTTTAGTTTAACTCAGTCTCTGACATTTTCTGATCAAGTTGAAATGCTTCAGAATGAGAGCTGTCATCATTTATTGTTTCAGTTCTTCAAAGATCTTCTGACAAATCTTGATTCATTCAAAGAAATGATCTTTTCAAGTCAGCTTTATCATAGATTGAGTGATCTTTGAAAAGTTCTTTATGAATCGTCGATAGAAATTGCAGAAGTCAATGAAGATCTGCACATGAATCAACGATCAAGACACTTTTCAACTTCAAATCACATCTACTTTTCGAGAATTCATTCGTAGATCATTGATGAATATCAATAGTTTAAGAAACGAGATTTTTTGAATCTTGAATTTGCACTTATCAATGTCTATCTGCAAGTCAACTTCATGAAGCTTGTTTAGCACTTCTTTCACATGAGTTCTATATTTCTTTAAGATCTTACTGTAGATAAGAATATCATTCAAATATGTCTGACAAAATTTATGCAGACATTTGAACAATACATCATTAATATAGTGCTGAAAGAACGCAGATTCATTGATCAATTCAAAGAGCATTATTCTATACTTGTAAAGATTAAAGAAAGTAACAAAAGTAGTTAAATCTTCGCTTTCTGAACTCATGCGCAGTTTATTGAACATGATGATAATGTTGAGTTGAGTCAGATACTTGCTGTCTTGAATTCGAGCTAATACTTCGTTTATCAAGAATATTGAATAACGATCTCTTTTGATCAGAGCATTCAGTTTTCAATAATTCACGCAAAAGCGAAGACTATCATCTTTCTTTTCAACAAATAGTATTGACGAAGCGAAGAGAGCTTTGCTGAATGTAATAAACTTTTTCTTCAAGTTCTCTTCTAGATACTTCTTGATCTTCTGCAGCTTGTGACTCAACATGAGATACAATCGACTTCTAGAAAATCGATTCTCATCTTCTAATTCAATCTTATGATCATATGATTGATGTGAAAACAACTGCGTTGTCTTCTCTCTGTCAAACACATTCAGAAAGTTGTGATAAACGATCGAAAGCTTCTTCTTCAGTTCATTCAATGACATGACTGATGTCATTTCATTCAGTTCTGTGAAATCTTTGACTGAGCTAAGCGCTTTGTTGATTTCACTAATGATCAATGAGAAGATCTTAATCTTCTTATTCTTGACTAGAGTTTGATATGCAGTGACTTTGATCATGACAATATTGACAATCTTCTTTACTTCAATTGACTGAAAGAATCAAAGTTGATTGAAGTCAATTTAAATGCTTTGCTTTGCTATGAGAACAGATTCAATAAATCTATTCACTGATTTCTGATTCATGAGTCTCTTCAAGATGATCGTTGATGTAACAATTAAGTTCAAGTTCTTTCGTTTCATTTTGCAGATCTCGCTTGACTCAGATCTGTAAAATGCTGATTGACTGCTTACTTTTGAAACAACAGATTTCAATGTTCAAATCTTCAATGATAATATTAATTGATCATTTGCAGAATCTATCAAAATTTGATTTCTTTTCAATCAAAGGTTTTCAATGATTATCTTGTGCTGATCTAGACAAGTTATCAATAGAAACATCATTTCATTCTTGTGTTCTTGTATCATGATCGATGTATACAAAGCGTGTATAATCGACTTTCAATCAGAAATTTCATCATACAATTGAATCAACTTTGATTTTAACAGCGATATTGACTGAATATCAAAGCATTCACATAGCTCTGACATCAAAGATTCATCAATGAAAGTCATGTCAATGACTTCAATATTTATCAGAGCGAGAAATCTGAATATCTTTTCTAGACTACTCAAGATGACATCAACAGTGAACGACTTGAAATCAAATGAATCATCAGACATGCTGATGAAGCAAAATATAAGTATATTGCTTTCAGTCACTACTTTAACGAGAACAGATTGTTTTTTGAATTTATAGCGATCTCATGCACTTGAGTCATCTCAAGATAGTCATATGCTCTATGTTCTGACTTCTTGCATTTGAAGCAAAGTTCTTTTTTAAACAACTCTTTCTGAATAAAATTGAGCTTCGATCTTCTGAGTTTCTTTCACGAAGAGATTGATGACATGAGTTGAGTAGTCGATGTGCTGACAACAGAGTGAGCAGCTTGAGTAGCTGATGCTTTGACGACTGATCGAGCATTCAATTCAGTCAATTTAACATTGACTCACATGCAGATGTCAACAAACTCGTTCAAGTTCGTGATTCATTCATTGAGCATTGCTTGCTGAAGATCTGAGCTGATCTTATGCTGAAGATCATTTAGTAGAATCTCGTTATTGTATTCTAGTTCTGCATTAAATCTCTGAAATTTCATTCAAAATTCATGAAAGAAGATCTTGTTCTGATACAGCTTCAGATATTGACGTTGAGTCGTATGACAATGATTGAGATCGTCGTACATCTTATTAATCATTGATAGTACTTCTTTGACTTCTAGAAACGAGTTCAAGAAGATATCTTGCATGCAAGATGTAATATGTTTGATCGCAGCTTCACTGACTCAACTTTTGATGTATGCAATTTTCAACTCTTTGATAGAAAAATGATTCTTGTTTATCTTCAGCTTGTTTTGCATTTAAAACAGTTAATTGTTTACATTCTGCAATGAATCTTCAAACAGTGAAGAGTTCAATAACTTGATCAACTTCAAGAATTGATCTTCAAAGATTGAAATGCTTTGTCAACTTGATGCAGTTTCTAAATGATGTATAATCACATTCTTGTCTCTATTCTCTTTCTGCAGACACGTCTGTGTAATCTTCAATGTGATGTTTATCTCGTTGACATCTTCTAACATCTGAATCATGTCATTGTGAATCTTGATTTTGATGTCGTGCTGTTAACACATGTACTTGATAAAGACAATGAGATCGTCTGCTTCATGAGTGCTTATTCAAGCATTCAGTTCAGTACTGATGCTGATCTTGATCATTTTATAATCGAAGAACAATACATTCATGTTCTCTTCTTCTGTATTTGATGATGCATTCGTGTCTTCTTCTTCTGATGCTGTTCAATTCTGTGATAGAAGTGATTCTCTTCTAGCATTTTAAAGTTTGTAGCGAGCAATGCTCGCTGATTCTGAGCTTCTAGTCATGATATGAGTAGAAAATTGCTGATCGAGATTCTGATGTTACTCTATCGAACTTTCTGAGTTCGAGCAACGACTAGTACTCTATCGAACTTTCTGAATTCGAGTACTGCTGAAATTTCTGGTTTCTGATGACGAGCTCAATAAAGAGTTAATCAAGAGCAACGCGTTCATGTTCTTTGATTCTGATTCTATCGAAATTTCTGATTTCGAATCAAGATTCTTCTTTAGAAATTTCTGATTTCTATCAAGCTTTCTGAGCTTGAGTTCTGATTCTGCTGTCAAAATTTCTGAGTTCGACTTCTGATTGAATTGATTCATCGACAGTTTGTAAAGTGAACAAAATTTTAGAGTTTAGCTAAAGTGACATTTATCGCTTAAAGCGAAATAAAATTCGAATTTAAGCTGATCTTGTTAAACTGCAATCTGCTTTTGTCGACAAAATCTGTGTTTGTTCATATGTCTCTGAACTGTATCTCGCTTTTGCCGATAAAATCTGCGTTTGTTCATATGCGCTGAGCTGAATTTCGCTTTCATGCATATGTTGCATATGTCAACAATCGCTCACCTACTCGCTCATCTACTCACCATTCTACATGCTCGCTCATCTACTCATCATTCTACATGCTCGCTCACCTACTCGCTCACCTACTCGCTCACCACCCTACATGCTCATCACTCTACATGCTCATCACTCTACTCGCTCACCTACTCGCTCATTTACTCGCTCACTCTTGTTACGAGCGTACCAAGGCTGTACAAGGCTGAAGCCCTAATCAATTCGCAGTGAACGCTAGCGAGTTCCCTGCGTAATGATTAGGGCTAACCAGCGAGCTAGCCAGGTTTGGCCCAGATATGG
>JAABUZ0100000305.1_pt1 | contig 125845 bp, 148 predicted proteins | sample 5562091 | NCBI WGS metagenome assembly JAABUZ01 (sample SAMN12813069, study PRJNA571459) | rock metagenome | isolation source: Antarctica rocks | place: Antarctica: Victoria Land, Linnaeus Terrace sud | collected 2015-12-21 | reverse complement strand
GAGGTGCGGAGGGAGGTGGGGGGGGGAGGGGGAGGCGGGTGAGTGAAGGGGGTGGACGGTCTAATGGGCTGTGGGTGGTGATGAAGGGGGGGAATGGGGGGTTTGGCATAGCGAGGCGTTTGGATGGGAGAATGATACCCTAGGTGGAAGCATACTTGGGTTTTGCCGCATCGCGGTAGAAGCATACATTATGGGAGCATGGCCGTTTGACTGTTCAAAGTCTGACAATGGGGCCGATTATACATATCATCGAACTTGGAGCGGTAGCCATAATGGAATTAAGCTCGACCCAATTGCTTTTGTTCTGATGATTGTTTTGCAATGTTCATAGTCACCTTCTCACTCAGTAGAGGACCTAGATATATGCAGATACAGCCAGTACCACTGCCTCGCTTCTTGCAACGAATTCATCTCCTGGACAGCGGCGGCTGCAACTAGTATCAAGAGGTACAATCCATCTAAATCAGACCCGCCCTAAAGCAGCGACCCATGCAAAGTACGATGCCACAACAGCCCATCCACGCATTCACGAGTGCTTGCAGACCGAAACAACCACACGCCGTCGAAAGCCTAGGGCTTCTCGCCAGACATGGGCAACCCTCCCTTAACTGCCACGGTAGGCCAAGGCGCTGACATGAGCTTCTGCAGGAGCAATATCCCGTGCTTCTTCGACTCAGCGGACCGAGAAGCGGATGGCATCGAACGTGTCGCCGCTTTCACGGAAATTGTGCTATGGTCTTGGGCTTTGGATTGAAAGGGGTAGGAACGACGACTGGGCTGAGGAATTCAAAGGGCTTGCTGCGCTCGTTGAGATAGTCGCTGAGCCTGGGGTGGGGTTGCGGTTGAGATGGCTGAAGGAACAGCATTGACCGTATCGCCACTTTCACCAGGGTCGTCTAAGGTTTCTGGCTTCGGTTTGAAGAGGTCGGGAATGACGACTGAGCTGCGGAATTTGAAGGTGTTGTTGCTTTGGGCCTGGAGTTGCGGTGAAATTGGCTGGGAAGGATGGATCGACGAAGGGCATTGAACGTATCGCCGCTTTCATCGAAGTTGTGCTATGATCTTGGGCTTTGGTTTGAAGAGGCCAGGAATGACGACTGCGCTGTGGAGTTTGAAAGTTGCTGCTCTGGGCCTGGGGTTGCGGTCCAGATGGTTGGGGGACGATGGCCCAACGAAGGGCATAGAACGTATCGCCGCTTTCACCGAGGTCGTCCCTGGTTCCTAATTTGGAGTTCAGATGGCATGGTTTTCCTTCAAGGTCCACCGAAGCTACCGTTCAGATACTCCACGAACGCGCTCCTGATTCTCGCCTTCGGAACCTGCGTCTGTCGATTCATCGCGGTGAACTGTCTTCTGATCCTCTGCAACTGCGGCAAGGATACCGCACTGGTCGGCAACTCAACCGTCTCCTTTCCAATGGCTAGATCCTGGCCGCCTTCCCCAGGATGGTCTTTCTGCCACTCGAGGATCGAAGTCACCACTTCTTGCGTGGTTTTGTCCAGTTCGTAGAGATAGTCCGATTCCGTAGCTGGTTGCTATTATGTTCTTAGGGCTTGTATTCATCTATAGAGTAAGGGATGAGGAGGCGCTTTGACAGGAACATACCAAAATCGTAGCAGTATTCGGCTTCACAACCTTCGCCTTCCCATCCGACCCAATCATCGCCTCCCAGATCGCTTCAAAAGGTGGTTCGGCATCATCGAAGGGGACAGTGAATAGCGGACGGTCCCATCTGGTCATGCCATTTGGCTCTTCGTATCGATAAACCAGGTTCTCGAAGACCTCGGTCTCGTACCCACCTTCAGGCTCCAGATCTTGGAGCAGTCTGCTGTTGATGTCACGGCATTGTGGGATCGGCGTTCCTACGTGCACCTCTTGACTATCAGCCTCTTGCTTGCGCATTCATCCACCTTTGGAGGGAATAACCTACAACACAATTCGTCGTGCTCAATCCCTTCGCCTCACAATACAACTGATATCTATAACCCTTAATGTAATTCAGCCCATCTGCCACAACAATCGTATCCCTTCCCAGCGCCCTCTTCACAGCGCTGTAGAACGCCCCTCGAGCCTCCTTCTCGGTCCGGGCCTCGCGATAGGCAGAGCGCGGGATATCAAGGGTTTGATCGTTGATATGGATGACTTGGAGGCGGGAGACGGAGGGGATGGGGGAGTCGGAGATGCGGGTTTGGAGGTAGGTGAGGAGCTGGTGGGCGCGGTGGGTTTTACCGGAGGAAGGGTAGCCCGTTAGGAGGATTAACTGGGGCAAGAGTCAGTTGTTGTGGATGGAATGTGTTTTTAGTGTCTGGCATACTGGCATGGTCACTCACAATGGAGTCTTGTTGAAAGTTCTCTTGTTGGTGTCGGTTGCCTCAGTATTCAGACCCTATGAAATAATTATTGTAGCAGTGCGACGCTTGACGCGACGATTTGTAGAAATTAAAGTGCGGCGCTTAATGATGCGACGCTTGATGTCGATTTAATGCGTCGCGACATTAAGCGTCGCATTATTAAGCGTCGCACTCGTACAATAATTATTCTATAGAGTCTAAGGGCGGAACCTCGAAAACCTGTTATTCTTGAAAATGGAAAAAAACTTTTTTGCTTTGATGCTAGCACACGTGTACAACACACTATTAGTATATAATTTGATTATAGATTAATAAAACTTATTAAAATCTAGCGACGAGCGTAGTCTAATTGATGTAAAATGTAATAATCAAGGCTCTATCGCATGGCGAACATAACGTCGAAATCCCATTTTCAAGAATAACAGGTTTTCGAGGTTCCGTCCTCAGACCTTATGCGAGAAAAAAGTTCTGCCACCTTACCGAATTCAGCTATCACCTTACCGGATTCAGCAATTGCACGTGATACATAGTAGTGATGCGAAATAATAAGTAAGCATAAGGTCTGAGGTCTGAGGCAAGGTGTTGGGCTACTTCATACTCTAGCTTTCGCGATTGCGAGTTCTTGGCGCTTCATATTTCTTGGCGCTCTCCCTTCGTTATGTCCGCCGGCTCAACGTTCAACCATACACCCCCATCCATGCTCCCACGATGACAGTCACCTCAACCCTCAAAGAAGCCGTCGGCATGGAGGAAATTCCCTCGAGTAAGCCCCTGCCCCACTCAATGCTCCCCTCCCCCATCCCTCCCCCATCCCCTCCCCCATCTCCTCCCCCAATGGCCCCCCGTTTCCACTACACGATACTCAGATCGAGTGACACCTTGCTAACAATCTCATTCTCTGTACCAGCTCCCGCCGCCTCCCGCGAAGCCATGTCCGCCGCCCGTCTCCCCCTCCAGTACCGCGACAGCTGCGCGCACCTCCTTATCCCACTGAACCAATGCCGCTTTCGGGAGTTCTACCTGCCGTGGAGATGCGAGGTAAGATGCTCCCTCTAGGCCCCATCAGTTTGAGCTCGGGAGTCCGTCATTGGCGATCATCGCGTGAGTGAAGGGCTGGGATATTCAAGGTGTGGGGCGTGAGCGGGAGGACTGGGGGAGAGGTGAGAAAGGGTATGTGGTGGCTGATGTTTATATGGACAGGACGAGCGACATTCGTATGAGAAATGCCAGTATGTGGAGTTCAAGAAGCGGGTTGCGAAGATGGATGAGATTCGCGCGGCGAAGGGTGGGGGGCGGAGTAATTAGAAGGGTTAGGGGGTGGAGGGAAGTACTGTACATACAGGGTTGACGGGGACTACGTTTGGAAGTCAAGAGGAAGGGTGTGCAGGACCGGATGGCTAGAAGCGTGCTCCTTGGGAATGACGACGTTGAACTGTTGTGGTCGGGTTGCAGTCCATGGGACCACCGAGACTGACATAGGTCACAATTGGCCATGATAGTATTGAGCTACAGCTACAGCTTTCCATGCTCATCTCATTTTCTCCATTGGAATAAAAATACTAAAGATACATCGATTCCGTCTTCGAAAGTGCGCCGTATTCTACAGCAGATTCCAGCCACCCATGTTCTCCAAACGTAGGAAAACAGATCTAAGGGCATTTAAACGTCAGCCATCATATTGTCACCCAACGCCAGCGGCGACCCTACTGGTGGAGCTTCCCAATGGAGCTACCAAGCTCAAGCATAACTCTCTACCAGTGACAAATTCCTCCGGCATCCTCATCGACCGCCCACGTCCCGGCCAACCCCACGATCTCCGTTTCCCCATCCTTGTGTTCTTGCATCTTGCCCAGGGCGGCAAAGTTCGCTCCGCCGGCCGCGGGACCATTGCTCAATATCCGTCTCGCCCAGGCATCAATCGCCGGTTCGCCCGTCTCATCTCTCGCTTGCTTCAAGAATGGTATCAGCGCCGTCCCACCCGTACCCCTTAGCTTCTTGCTCCCAGCACGAGGATCTTGCGATATTGCTTTGGACGCCGTGGCGAGATTCTGCATCTTCGGCGCTTCGCGCGGGCTGAGGGAGCGGGAGTGAGAGCGGGATTCGCGGGATTTGACGATAATGTAGCGGGATACCAACTGGATATGCTTATCGCGCAAGGAACGCAGCATGGCCAGACACGCGTCGTAAGCGATGCTGAGGGCGCGATTTGACTTGTGAGATTCGACATATTCGCGGATGTTGGCGATGCGGGAGACGTGTTCTAGGAAGCGGCGGTGCGGACCCGGCATGTAGGAGCGCATGTCGTGGATAAAGTTGTGGCGAGGAGGCGAAAAGGTGGTTTCTTGTTCGCTTTCGGAGCTGGTGCTATGGTCGCCGGGGCGCTGAGTCCCGGTGGGTCGGTGCTCGACGCCTAGAACGATGTCGAAGAATTGGATGAGGGAGCTTTGTGCATTGCTACCTCCGCCATATTGGCGGTAAGATTCTGACCCACTATCATCCTCATAGATAACGCCATTCGGGAGGCCGGCTTCAGCCATATTCTTACTGCCTGCCAGGAAAGGCCGGATTCGATGGTAGAAGACATGGGGGTCGCAATTCTCGTACATGCGAGTAAGTAATGACCCGAGCTCATCGAGCGTTTCAGCGAAGTCGTGTAGGCTTTCGATTACTGTTCTGCTGTCGCCCTGCTGTGCAGCTGCTATAGCGTTGAGCATAAGTGGCAGCAATGGAGCACCTCGAGCTTCAATGGCCACAGACACCAAGTAAAACCATGACTCATCCAGGGAGCCAGTAAAGGTCATAAGTGTGGATAAATTTTCCAAAGTATCCATGGGCTCATCGTTGAAGATGGGTTTGAAGTTCCACAGGCACACGCCGGCATATGTTGCGACAGGCGGTAGCTCGAGATGATTGCAGATCTTGAGGAAGGGGATAGAGATTGGCGGCGGTACCCTCTAATTTACCAATCAGCGATGAACACAGGATTCTGGCAAGGTTGCAAACCTCTTCGGGTCTGTCCCCACCCCAGATGTAGGCATGTGTCATGAATGCAAAAAGCATATAAGCACGACGCCATTCCGCCGGATGCTGTAGCCTGGATGTCGACAGGACTGGTAGCCCCTTAATGACCCCTCTCAGACGTCGGCTTAGGATCAAGGCATGCAGATTGGCTGCAATGGCCTCCCATCGGTTGTAGTATGGATCTGGCAGCACTTCCAGAGGTAGCTCCATTGGGAGGAAGCCGTAGCGAGGCGATATGCCGTACTCTTCTAGTATGGGCGCTGGAGGGATCATGATCTAGGCCGCCCCTCAACCAGCGAAGGGATGTACCACTCGATGTAGAATGTGTACTTCAAATATATCTCAACGGACGGCGAAAGGAAAGTTTTTGGAAGTGTGGAAGCGGATGTTCGGTGTGGCGCTTTCGTGGACGTTGCTCGCGTGCTTCCCAACGGTTTGTTCAGCAGTCAAAGCCGGAGATAACAACAGTACTGAACAAGAGCCAGAGATCTATCCGCAGATTATGTACAAAAAGGATAGAGATGGAAGACGGAGATATGATGATGAGGACGGAGTGTTGGAATGATTAATCAGCCGGAGTAGTAATCAACCACGGCATCGTGGAAGTGGGCGGGTGCGGTGAATAAGGAAGAACGCTAAGAAAGGGCTTTTGGACAAAGAATCAGCTGTTGGCGCCTGGTGCTCTGAGAGAGGAACAAGGCCCTCGCCGAAGACTCGACGGATGGAAATATTCGAGAGATCCATGGGCCTAAAAATGACGCGACCTTGCGACCGAGATCGGTGGACTGTCGAGAGAAAGTGTCCGGAGAAAAGGGACTTAGAGATGGTAGAGCCGCGTGGGGAGGTCATGGGCATCGTTTCAAGTGCCGTCTCTGAGCTGCTTGATCTCGCATCCGAATTGTCATCGTGTTTTGTGTAGCTGGTCACAGAGAGATGAAAGTAAGCAGCCGCAGATGCAGTTACGGAATAGGTCCCTTGCACACATTTCTCCGAAGGTACAGTCGTCATTGATCACGTGATTTCGAGGGACCTAAACTCTAATTCACGAATAACATCCCAACCATCCACTCTCCTCAACAACGAACGCTCTCAAATCTACACCTGATACTCTGCGCCCCTTCCTAGCAGCCCATTAAACAGACTTCGTCCAGTTGTCAACTGTGGGCTCCAGAGCAAAGAGGGGGAAAGAGTGCACACCCATCAGTCGAGCCGAACAACGACCGATCCAGCGAGAAGGGAGTGCATAGAATAAGAAGCGCCAGTCTGGGTATGAGCTGATTTTACGAAGCCCACCACGAACGACCGTCTTCGTCACGATTGCGAGGTAACACATGCGAATAAAGGGAGACTTATCGTTCCAAAGACATCGCCCTCAACCGCTAAGCCCAATGTCTGTCCCATTACAGTCGGAGCGAGTCTGTTGCTGACTCTAGATCTTATGAGGATCAGTCAACGCTGGAGATTGTCGTTGTAATCGACAGAGCAAGAGCTGCTGTCAGAATGGATTTCTCTCTATTTCTGTGTTCCTGTCATCTTTGTCCGGCTCCACATTAAAGAATATTGACATCAAGGTCGACTCAGCAGCTATGCACTGTCCATCTCCTACTGTAGTAGCATGATTGTCACTTCTCAAGTCCGTGGAAGCTCACGATCTTGATCCTTTCGCGTGTAATGGAGTGAACGGATTATTCTACAGCTTTTGTAAATGTAGGCCTTCTCTTATCGACAACGTAGAATGTTATGCCCAACATTATCCTCGCTCTTCACGCTTGCAATCACCTGATAGTAGCCTCATTGCTTGAGTCCTACTTGTACTTTATATACGCTCACCCACGTGCTTATCCTCGATGACGGAATACAACAACTGCCAAGAACGGGTTAAGTAATGTTTCCTGCTATCATTACCTTTCTTACTCGCTCACTTCTATCTTAGCAACACCCAAGACGCAATACGTCAAAGCAATGAGCCAACCATGTAGGTATCTCCCATTATTTACTCCAACACGCTTTCCAAAGCCGCGTTCTCCTCTATTATCAAACTAACAACTACATGTGATACACGGTAACATTCAGTCCCAAATCGAAAAAACACCTCAGAGCACGATTGTCCCAGCAAAGAGCCGGTTGGTCTCACAATACCACGGACAATCTTCTTCCCTCGAACTCCGCAACTATGAATTCACACCAGTGGAACCTCTTGCCTACAACGTACCCCATAGACACCTACGATCCTAATATCTCATCCTTCGCTCCTCTACATCACCCTTCGCAACATGTAATTGCTGCCAGATCACTTAGGGATTGCAGAAATCGCACAAGACTGATTAGTTCTTACAAAAAACATCCATCATTTAGTGTGGAAGAGGATTGTCTCCTGTGGATCTGGCCCCCGCACGGTTCAGTTGTCCCAACGGTGCAAAGTTTCCATAGCTCTCAGATCTCCATGTATCATGATCGCCCAATACGTGTCTTCTAACAAAGATGGACGAGACTTCGAGAACTTCTGCTTGACATGCATATCGATGCCATGGATTCATTTCGCATAATAATAACCGATCAGATTAGAGAGACTATTAGAAATGGTCTTATGTCAGGTCTATGTCCTGCAACCATCACTCAACACCTATCCTATCCTTTCGATCCAACAGCTCTGAAGGAAATTCGCAGACTATTTGAGGACAAGTCGACAATAATACCTTTGAATGACCACAAAGTCTGGTTATCGAACCGTACCACGACTTCCTGGACAACACATCCGAGTACGCAAATAGTATCGTCTCGATTGGTAGACAGACTGAACCCTTGTCTTACGGTCTTCAACTCGCGTGGACGCACACAGGTCAAGTCCCATGATCTGACACCTATCATGAAGATAGAATACCTTGTTGTTGGTGGCGTCTGCTTCGTCGTGGACCCGGCCCGAAGCATCATCAACTTCAACCCCTGTTGGGGCATGAGGTCACATCTTCCTACAAACCAGCTGAAGAGCATGCACGAATGCAAATTCTGGTAAGTACTCACTTGTTAGCAATTGCAGCACTACTCTGCTAATTTTATAACTTATAAAGGTTTGTTGATACTTCGCATCGCCCGAAAAACTATATGGCGCACATTCAATCTTCTAGCTGGTTTCCAAGAGACGAGCTAGATGTTATGAGGGGATTGTGGACTCCTATCGTAAACGCCCGTCGGTTTCTGATGCCCGTCGGTTTCTGATGCTTATGCCCCAATGGTCGGACCAGTTAGACCAATTTCTCTTGTACGATGATTCGAAGCAACTGCGGGATTTGTTCGTGGATGCCCCACGACCATTTCTGGATGACAGGCAACGGTTAGTTTGTCCCATGTGCCCGAAAGGCTTCGAAAGCAAACTCGACTTCAATCTACATGTTAGCCTTCATGAGTTCGGTCACTGTCATATCGCTGATTGCTGCCTGGGATCCTCCCTTTCCCGCGCTGTTCACAAGCATCATGATTCTCTTGGTGCCGGCCTCAAGGGAATCTCCTTTGGCGATCGTCCTTCTCTCCTGGGTAGCCTCACATCAATATGGGATGCAGCACGACGCGCCGATCCAGACAGAACATCTGGCCTTGACAAGGACGGCTTTCACGAATGGACCCTCGTTGTGCAAATTGTCAGGTATAGCTTCGTTCTAACCGGAAGACTCTTGACAGACAGCAGATCGCCTACGAGTCCGCACATGCCGGCCTTCGCACAGTCTATGCGAGAGCATTCGATCCTGTTGTGGGTCAACTTGCCAGAATCCCACTTTCTGGGTCTTGCCGATCAAGTCGGTATCCTTGGTACAATAAGCCTAGAAGTCATTGGGTTCTGACAGCGACTCCGGATCCCTCGTCCAGGGCACAGTCCCCGCAAATAGAGCTTGAGGAAGAAGACCATGCCTGGTCCTCACGCCCAAGCTGTCTAGGCTCAGTGTTAAACCAGCTACCACCCAAAGCAAGAGTTCTCTTTCTTTGTCAGAGCTTGGAAGGGCTGAGCACTAACTTGATCTTCCTTATTCGCTTGAGCCGAGATCTTGATGACTACGATGCCTGGCTCGGAATCAAGTTCGGCTCGGAGAAAGTAATGGTCCAAATGGGCCAATTCCGGCGAGGTTCTCATACATGGGCCTTCTACAGATTCAGCCGGCTCCGCGACTGCATCGTAGGCTCCGTTCACGATCCTGCGTATGAGGCTGTGGTTCGCGCGTGGTTTCTTATTCAGAAGACTAAGCAGGCCTACGCCAACTCGCTTTCTGGAACCAGAATCCCGCGTCTAGGAGGTCCTGGCAGAAACAATTATAACCCAGTTGTCCCGATCGATTTGGGACTGTTTGACGCAGACGCAGACGCCGAGTCTAATAACGAGTATAGCAACGACGAATCCGACGAGGCGGAGTAGTAAGAATCTACGGATATGGCGTGATGTGGTGCAAGGTGGATTCTGAGACTGGGGATCTGGTCTGGTCCATTTCAAGGGCATAGTATTGCTGTGCAAATTATATTAATGATTCGCCTATACGTTCCGCAGCTTGGACGTGGGCATTTGCTCGGTAGTCTTGGGCCGTTGCTTGCTGAAGGGTCTGAACGGCCGGGGTGGGTGGGAATGCTGCAACGGCACAATAGCGCTGTGAGAATGTGCAAGATGTGACAACCAAGATTCGTAGTAAGCCTGGACGTGCGAAAGATACTGGTGAGAATTATATTTTAACTGTAGATACTGTAACAAAGAAGTACTACTAGCAAATTGAAGAAATTGGAATAACACAAGATATTGTTGAGATTGTAAGAGAAAGTTGGGTAACAATAACACAGGTAAAGAATAAATCAATAGAAAATGTTGTAACTAGAATTGATATTCGAAGATCGAAGAACGATACAAAGAAGCGAAGAGTAAATTACCAGAAACTGTTGAAGTGTGAATATTTACTGAGTTTGTCGAGAGCAAATAATTCTATTGGTGGAGCCTATAGATAACTTCGAAAGCAGAAGACTGTTCGTGTTGTTGCTAGACTATTCAGCTCTTTGTTAAAACAATCGTACTCCAAGATGCTTCTTCGACTTCGAATTGCCAAGCGGTCGATATATAGTATACACATAAGAATTACGGATAGGCCAAAAAAGGATAACGACAAGTGCTGTAATGTATTGGTGGTGTGTTCAAGAGGAAATGCCTTCGAGCAGTTTCGCTTCAGCAACTGAACAGGAACGATGCCTGTAGTATGGAAGGCGTCTCGACCAGCATGCGAGACAAAGCAGAGAAGTAGCTACCTAGTGGGAAGTCAAGTGTCAGAAAAGGACTTAGTGACGGCGAAATAAAGTACTTCAAGTTCGACTTTAAAAGAAGCAAATGCAACAAAAGTGAGGGTGGAGCAAGGTGATCAGGGATAAGTAAAGTAAGAGCGACTAGCATTAGAGAATAAATGGAGGAGAGCAGCAAACAAGAGCAGTCGAGCTCCATCGCTTTGGGCAATAATAGGCTAATGATCGCTCGCGAGCTCTTGATCAGAAGTACAACCTGCCGTAGGATAGATCTTCGGATCATGATTATCAGTCAAGCACAAAGGAAGGAAGGTTTCCGTGCATTTGGCAAGAACTAAAATACATGCCTGCTGACGCAACGTCTGCACTGCTTCTGCTGAATCCACACCATCATGTCGTCGTGAAATGGGCTTGTTCCTCTCAATCAATGCTGGCTCCACTCGATACTGTCGAGTGCCACGCCTTCCTGCACCAGCTCCCACAAAGGGCTAAGCTCACGAAGAAAGCTGACTCTCTCCTTCACCGCCTTCAGCACATAGTCGATCTCGCCCTCAGTCGTAAACCGTCCGGTACCGAAGCGGATGCTGCTGTGAGCGCTCTCGTCGCTGTTGCCAAGCGCTCGGAGGACGTAGCTGGGTTCGAGCGAAGCTGAGGTGCACGCGCTGCCGGAGGATAGTGCAATGTCTTTCAAGGCCATCAATAGTGATTCGCCCTCAACGTAGGCGAAGGACACATTGACGCATCCGGGGTAAAATCGTTCCGGATCTCCGTTCTGGGACGTGTGCTCAAGCGAGAGTAATCCTTTCAATAGACGATCTGACAGGTATTTAATCCGCTGTGTATCATACTAAAAGATCCAAATGTCAGTATCTGGGGATTTTGCATTGCAAGTGGTGTCGAGCTTACAACCATCTCCTCTTTCGCTATCCGACATGCTTCACCAAAGCCGACTACCAGGGCCGGAGCAAGTGTCCCGCTTCTTAGACCTCGCTCTTGACCTCCTCCACTGATAATGGGATCGATTCTCACCCTCGGTCTTCGTCGGACATAGCAAGCTCCGATGCCTTTTGGTCCATAAATCTTGTGCGCTGAGATTGACATCAAATCTACATTCCATTTGTTGACGTCAATCGGCATCTTGCCGACTGCCTGAGCTCCGTCGGTATGGAAGAAAGTTTTTTTCGATCTGCACAATCGCCCAATCTCCTCCATAGGCTGGATCACCCCAATCTCGTTGTTGACAGTCATGATACTGACAAGTGCAGTGTCAGGGCGCATGGCAGCCTCGAGCTCGCCTAGATCAATGAGGCCGCTGTTCTTGACTGGTAGATAGGTAACCTCGAAGCCTTCATCTTGTAAATGCCTCGCGCTGTCCAGCACGCACTTGTGTTCCGTTTGCGTGGTGATAATGTGCCTCTTCTTGCCTGACCGGCCAAAGAACCTGGCCACACCCTTTAAGCTCATGTTGTTGCTTTCCGTAGCACCGCTAGTGAATATGATTTCTTTCGAATCAGCACCAATAAGATTCGCCACATGTTCTCTCGCCTGTTCCGCCGCCTTCTCAGTCTCCCAACCATAAGCATGCGTTCTAGAGTGAGGGTTGCCGTAGAGGCCTGTGAGGAAGGGAAGCATTGCATCAAGCACTCGAGGATCTGTAGGGGTGGTCGCTTGCATGTCGAGATATATGGGTCGCATGCCTTGATCCATCACCGTTGCCTGTTTCAAGATGCCGGCGGTAGGGCTCATCATAGCATCAGCGGACATTCCCGTCGCTGGCATTTTGGCGTGCTCGGGCAAGATGCCTGTCTGCGCCGTGAAAGCATGTTGATCTGCTCGGATGGTTGTGTCAATGTTGACCTGGGCCTTGTTTGGTTTGGTCTCTGACACATATGTTCTGTGTGAGGCTCTATTGAAGCCATTTGCTGAAGCTCGAACCTGAGTTGCCAGTCTCAGTTGAGGATGCGAGGAGAATGGTCTTCTAGAGGCTGATCTCAGCACCTGACGAAGGGCAATGGGTGTTGCATTCGACATCTCCGGACTAAAGAGAAATATTCGGACTCGTATTCGGTATGAAGCAGAATGAAATCTTGACGGCAAAGTGAGGAGACGAGGAGGCAAATAGATTAGGTAACCCTAATCAGATGCGCTAGAACATCGGCGCTTACTGGCGCTAGTTGGCGTGAATCCCAGAGCCCTAGTCATTCCTAATCGGCAAGCTCACTTTGTCTATTGTACGACCTCAAACGCCTCGATCGTCGTTGAAAGGCAGTGGAACGGACCTGTGAACCATTCTTCACGGTGCAGCCTCGGAACTTTGAATTGGAACGCCTCGGTAACTGACGATCGGCTATACCATGCATGCGGCTTGGTAGCCCATGGTCCTGGAGTATTCGTCATCTCGCGAGGATACCTTTGCTTTCTTGACGACATACACAGGCAGATAGCTGGGGTTGAGCAAATTCGGAAAGAGCCGCTTGCAGTGGGGAAAGCAGCAGGGCAATACTGCACAGCGTCCACACCGCTAGAAGCTTCGTGGGGGAACCGCAATGAGTCTGAAGGGCTTTGGCAAAGCTGCTGTTAGGGTACATCTTGTGCAGCGCAGTTCGTTCGATTCTGCACTGTTACTGATATAAGTCTGGACAGGCGCCGCAAACTTTCAAGCAAAGATTTAACATTGTAGGCAGCACGCACGATTGAATATACCCCACGACCATTGGAGGAAAGCCTAACAGAAGCTGCTGATAGGGGGAGCATACCAAAGATGCAGTATACATTGACGCAGAGCGACGGTTTGAGGAGCTGGAAAAGGTAAGACTCCCTTGCTGCTTACATTGGGAGAGTTCAGTATTCACGGTTTCTCTCGGGACTAGGAAACGAAGAAACTTCATGATGAGTCCAAGAAGTAGGTCCTACCAGCTGTTGTTTGACACATAATTGTGAGACTGACGATTTTAGGTACTTCGATGCCATCAATGGTCCGTCGACCATACCAAAGTCTCATTTCTGCAAGTTGCAGGGACTGACTGCACGATTCAGGCATGTTAAACCATCAAATCGAGTTTTCGAAAGCCATAGCGGAGATATACAAGCCCATCTCTGGTCGAGTCTCAGACCCCAATTCTATAATCTCGGAAGGTAACCCTGAAGGCATTCAAGCGTGCGAAGAATACGAGAACATTGTCCGCGAACTCCAAGCGACACTCCAGCCGGAGCTAGAAATGATTCAAGCCCGTGTCATAGGACCGGCGGATGAACTCCTCACCGTAATCAAAGTGGTCCAAAAAGCAACCCTCAAGCGCTCCCACAAACAGCTGGATTACGATCGCAAACGTGCCACGCTCAAGAAGTTGCAGGACAAGAAAGAAAAGTCCCTCAAGGACGAGAAAGCCCTCTACAAAGCCGAAAGCGAAGTGGAGCAAGCAACGCAAGACTTCAACTACTTCAACGACCTTCTCAAGGACGAACTTCCTGCCTTGTTCAAGCTTCAACGCGAATTCATCCAGCCCCTTTTCCAATCCTTTTACTACATGCAACTTAATGTCTTCTACACCTTGCACGAGAACATGCAGAACATCGACATCGGTTATTTCAATCTGACTCTCGAAATCGAAGACGCCTTCGAAGCCAAACGCGGCGACATACGTGAACAAACCGAAGCACTTTCCATCGTCCGCTACAAAACCACGGGCGGCAAGAACAAGCCCATATCCAAATATGGCCGCAGTAATCAGCGTCTTCTGGAAGGCCCTCGAAAATCCACTGACGCTTCGTCCCGCCTCGCCATCGAAGGTCGCAGATCGGCCGACACGCCGCCATCGCGACGGATGACACATGATTTCACAGAGAACCCACCACCGCCTTACTCATCCCCTCTCCTTAACGGCGATACCACCGTCGCCCGCGCAAACAGCACAGGTAGCTCATGGGGCGCCGCCGCCAAAGCGAAGGGTGCTGCGCCGCCTCCCCCGAAGCCGAAGCCATCGGGCCTGCGGAGTAATCCGATGAGTCCGCAGATCCCAACCGCGGTTGCGCTGTATGATTACGAAGCGCAGGCCGCAGGAGATCTGAGTTTCATGACGGGAGATGTCATTGACGTTATGCAAAAGGGAGCGACAGAGAATGAGTGGTGGACGGGCTCGCTGAATGGAAAGCAAGGGCAATTTCCTGGTGAGCTGGCTCGCTTGTCAATGAGTGGAGCTTTACTAATGCGACCAAGGAAATTATGTACGAATGGAATGAATAGAGTCTGATTGTGTCAGATATAATGAGTATAGAAATAGGTAGGGGCATAAGACCATTGGTGTTGCTAATGAGCTGCAGACTTTGTACATACTTCTAGCGTCCATCTGCCAATCTTACAGTGAACCCAAGACGTTGTCCCCCCGACAGTATTGCGCCATTAAAGTATTCAAAGCGCCTGGCGCGGCTTCCGGGGCTTTAGGTTAGCGTATGAGTGACGTCAATGACTTTCTCAATCGCACATTTGCTCGTCTCTTTACTCTGTGTTTAATGGGCATTGATTTTCGCACACCCACTATTCGGCATCATGTCTTCCCTAAAAGCACCTTGGGGCCTTCGATGGCGCTCTTCTACTCTCTTCATCACCTCCACGGTGGGAATTGGCCTCTTCACCGACCTGTTTTTGTACGGCCTTGTTGTTCCCATCCTGCCTTTCATGCTGCGTGATCGGATTGATCTGCCCCAAGCCCAGATTCAATCCTATGTCTCGGCCCTCCTTGCTGCCTATGCAGGGGCCTCGGTGCTTTCCTCTTTACCGGCGGGGATTCTAGCCGACAGAACGTCGACACGACAATTACCCTTCTTAGCAGGGCTCGTTGCTCAACTAGTAGCAACCCTCATGCTACTTCTAGGGCAAAACATACCTGTTCTGGTCATAGCGAGGATGCTCCAAGGAGTTAGTGCGGCTGTCGTATGGACAATTGGGTTGGCGCTGGTGCTGGACACGGTTGCGCCGGAGAATTTAGGAAAGACGATCGGCAGTGTATGTCTCGCTCTAGGCTTCCAACTACACACAGAATTTTTCTACGGCACTTATAGAAAGCTAGATTTTTGGCTTCATCTCCATTGGCGAGCTCGCAGCGCCAGTTCTCGGTGGCGTCGTATATGGAAAGTCCGGTTATGGAGGCGTTTTCGGTCTCGGATCTGCTATACTTGCTCTCGATTTCATCATGCGGTTGCTGCTTGTCGAGAAAAAAGTTGCGGCCAAGTACACGAAATTCATGAACTTCGAAGAGGACGACGTACAACGGCAGAATCAACAAGCCGAAGACGAAGGCAATGACCAAGCAGACGAGGAAACGCACCTACTACGTGAGCGCGAAGATGAGGAACACAAGATACCTCCAGATCAGCCGAGACCCATCCGCTTTTTCCCTCTTCTCTACTGCCTTTCGGACCCACGGCTCCTCGTTGCACTCCTTCTCGCTTTCGTCCAAGCAACCCTCTTGTCCTCCTTTGATGCCACAGTACCCACTATCGCCACCTCGTACTTTGGCTTCGATTCACTCTCCTCGGGCCTCCTCTTCATCGCCCTTGTCCTACCGTATCTTCTGCTTGGTCCCATCGCTGGCTGGGCCGTCGACCGCTACGGTACGAAACCTGCAAGTGTACTTGGTTTTGGGTATTTGGTGCCTGTACTAATCTTGCTGCGCCTCACTGCCCATGGCGGGACTTCCGAAGTGGTCAAATATTGTGCACTGTTGGCACTTTGCGGCGTGGGATTAGCGGTTATCAGCAGTCCGAGTATAGTGGAAGCAAGTACAGTGGTAGAAATGTATGAGAAGGCCAATCCGAATTTCTTCGGGGGGAATGGGCCGTATGCACAGCTTTACGGTATCAACAGTATGGTGTTTAGCTCTGGATTGACGCTAGGACCTCTTATGGCTGGAGGCTTGAAAGATACGATTGGTTACGGTGATATGAACGCTGTAATTGCGGTGCTTTGTGGGCTCACCGCAGCGTTGAGCTTTGTGTTTGTTGGAGGTAAGCCTCGATGGTTGAGAAGAGCGCGGAGGTGAGGCCGTACGACAAGGCGTCATCACATGCGCAGGTAAGGGGGCATTGTTACTGCTTGAAACTACGTACTGACGAATTGAAGATAGACCAGTCGATCAAGGGTGATTCATAATAAACGAAGGATACCGTTACTCCATACTGCACCATCCATCAAAACTTTGGTGCAAGCGAGGCAAGAGGCCTGGGATTGTCTATTCGTGGAAGCCTAAGCCTTTTGCTGGATCCTATACTTTTGACTCACCTCAGTACACACGGTAGGCAGCGAACACTGTGTGCTGGGCAGCGCTTTGTAAGTCAACTTCTCCGTTCAAATTCCTCTCGCAGGCTCGAATTTGGATCTTGATCATGCTATCACTTTGGTTGAGCAGACTTTATGTACTCCAATTTATGCTTAGGGACGAGGGTGTGTCGTCCCTCATTCTCAAGTCCTCACCTTGCCTACGATCGATGGCATTACACGTTGAAGGTCGATTCTTTGTCAGGCCGTTGCAGACGAATACTTTCGGCTTGTGGGACCAAGATCGTTGAACGAGCGCATTCAAGGCAGTTAGTCTCCTGTGATTGGCAGCAATGCAGAATTGTGTAAGTCTATCTTGTTAGCTCCGGCGCTCTCCTCAGACATTGCTCTTGACGAGAGGTACGGTTCAGGACTCAGGAGGGCGCAACAATCGGTGCCAAGGTCTACGTAATGCGATGAGGCTGAATCCTCCCGCATTTCGCTTCCACGTTTCATGAGCTACTATTTGAGTCTCTGAGACATGGCGCAAGAGTCGCAAGGCTCACCGAGCCGCGCAGAGTCAATTAGAACGACTGGTCGCTTATCGACACTGCCATACTGGGTTTGGCCGTGTCCTAGTAACCGATGCGAGGCTCAACCGTCACATAGCTGCCGTCCTTCGATGTCTGAGCATTGATACACAGCCCACTAGATTCCAAAACGGGCAGACTTCATCTACAAGAGATGAGCTCCCTTGATTATATAGTGTCAAGTACCTTCAGTCGGCATTGCCAACGGACGCAGTCTTCGACATGGGTTTATTCGCTCGTCAGATACGGACCTTGGTGTACAAAAACCTCTTGGTCGCAGCTATTCGACGCCCAATTTGGACGACTATCCGAGCGCTTGTCATACCTTTGCTAATCGCTCTAATCTTATCTTATGCACAATATTTCCTGAATCCTGCGCAGCAATTTGGGGTCGGCCGCGCTACCCCGGTCTACTCACTGTCGACTGCCATCTCAAAGGCGTCATCTGAACGAAACACAGTTGTCTTTGTGGACAACGGTCTGACTGGAGGTGACGTTGGGGCTGTGATCGATGAGGTGGCCGCGCCGTTCCGGTCGGCGGGCAAGCACGTTGTCAGCCTACACAATGAATCCGAAACACAGTTGGTCTGTCAGACATCGCAAAAGGGATCGTCAAAATGCTTCGGTGCAATCGTGTTCACTTCTAGCATTACCCAGCCAACGATAGGTGGCACATGGAACTACACCCTGAGAGCCGATAGCTCCCTTGGTACCACAGTCAATGTGAATTCACCCGACAACGATGCTCAAATATACCTTTTACCTCTCCAGAGAGCCGTTGACACGGCTATAGCCAGACACAGCCAAGATGGCAGACCGGACGCGCTTGGTAGAGTCAACCAGTATCCTTATACCGCCGAGTCAGAGCAATCAAGAAGAGCAAACACGCGCCGGAGCTACCTCGACAGTGGCATTTCCTACTTTGGCGTTGTTTTCTTCTTTGCCATGGTCGGCGTTGTCTACCATCTGACTGGTTTCATGGCTGCTGAACGTGAGCGGGGACTGTCGCAGCTTGTTGACGCCATGATGCCCAATGTCGCTCGTTGGCAGCCCCAGGTTGCACGACTTCTAGCTTGCCACTGCGCCTTCTCTATCATCTACTTTCCGAGCTGGCTAGCTACGGGAATCATTCTTTCAGCAGTGGTTTTCATACGCAGCAATGCGGCCATAATAGTCTTCTACCACATCACCATTGGTCTGGCACTTACGTCATACGCCATTGTTGGTGCGGCCTTTTTCAAGAAAGAACAGGTAAGCGGGATCATAATGGCTCTAATTGCTGTGATCCTAGCTGTTGTGCCTCAATTTCTCGATCCGATGAAGCAGACCAATACCACAGTGCTTGCCCTTAGCCTCATATTTCCTTCGTCAAATTATGTGTACTTCTCAACATTTGTTTCATACTGGGAGGCAGCGGAGCTACCCGTCACCTTGACCAAGCCGGCTCCTGCAACCGATGGTGCAATGCCGCCCTGGACGATACATGGTGCTACCCTGTGGTGCTTTCTCATTATCCAAATCATAATGTATCCGTTGGCTGGTGGTATGATCGAAAGATTGCTGTTCAGCACTCACTCTTCCGCTCGGAAGATGAATCCGGAGCACGAAAAAGCTGGTGTGGGGCCTACCTTGCGCATGGGAAAATTTAGCAAAGTGTAAGATCGCGCCATAGAATCGAGCCTGGAACACTGTGTTACTGACGTTTCGAACAGGTATAAGCAGAACGTTTTCAAGCGCACTTTCTGGAAGAAAAAGGCTGATGTCCATGCCGTCAAAAACCTGAGTTTGGACGCTCGAAAGGGCGAAATTCTTATGTTGCTTGGACCTAACGGGAGCGGAAAATCCACGACGTTAGATGCCGTTGCTGGCCTTAGTAAAATCAGCAGCGGTAGTATCGATATCGACGGCAAAGGTGGTATTGGCATTGCGCCGCAAAAGAACGTCTTGTGGGACGACTTGACAGTTGAAGAGCATGTCCGCATTTTATACTCGGTCAAAACAGCTCGAACCCAAAACTCGAAGAGCGATATTGTAGCTCTGATAAATTCGTGCGACTTGGCGCACAAGGCGAAGGATCGGTCGAAAACCCTTTCGGGGGGCCAAAAGCGGAAATTGCAGCTAGCAATGATGTTTGCAGGAGGTAGTGCGGTTTGCTGCATCGACGAAGTGAGCAGCGGACTCGATCCTCTATCTCGACGGAAGATTTGGGATATTCTTCTTGCCGAGAGAAGCGACCGAACGATAGTTATGACTACTCACTTCTTGGATGAAGCCGACTTTCTTGCCGATCACATCGTCATCCTGTCTAAAGGCACTCTTATGGCAGAAGGCTCATCTGCTGGACTTAAGCAACGTCTTGGTGATGGTTATAGCATCCATGTACATGCACAACCTACGAATCTACTATCACTCGACGGTATCGCGCAAAAGCACGGTCCAGACGGGACAACTTACACCGTCCCAGATGGTGGTACTGCCGCATATGTCATTGACTGCCTTGAACGGGGTGGAATTGATGGTCCTAAGGTTGCGGGGCCAACTCTCGAAGATTTGTTCTTGAAGCTTACAGGAACACACATAAACTCCTTGCCTAGTTCCGAAGGTTGCCCGGACCTAGAGATGACGCCCAGCACAAACCGGGAGGCTGGTGTCCAAATAGGCATACATCTAAGCAGCGGAACTTACGTTGGGCCTTGGGGACAGCTCTCCGCTCTATTCCATAAACGCTGGATGATCCTTGGTCATAATTATATGCCTTACGTCGGCGCTATCATCGTAACTTTGATCGGGGCTGGGGTCACACCTCTGTTGCTCGATCACTACACCGGAACGATGTGTGATCCTCCATCCGACAGCCGTTCCTTGGGTACGGAAGACTATAGAGAGTCATTCGCAACCATGAGCAGGGCCAGTCTTATTGCAGGCCCTTCCATTATCTTGACCCCAAAGACAATAGCTTCCGTCGCGAACATCTACTCTAGCAACCATACGGCTTTCGGAGAGGGATCTATCACAAGTACTGCCGAGCTGAAAAGCTACTTCTCTGAAGCCACGTCTTTGGCGAATTTTGGTCAAATGGTCGCAGCTGGCGTTGGTACAGTTACACCTGGTGGATTCTGGCTAGGCGATAACTCCTCAAACCCAACGATCGCGTGGGGATTCACCAACATGGATATCTCTCATCCGATCATGGTACAAAATCTTCTGAACAACTTTCTAGCAGGCCTTCCCATCGCAACTGCCTACTCGAATCTCAACATTCCTCCATCACCAACATTATTCGACTTTGGCCCTTTGATATTCAGCATCTACATCGGTCCTATTTTCAGCTGCTACCCTGCATTCTTTGCCATATATCCCACAGTCGAGAGGTTGCGCAAGGTTCGCGCGTTGCATTATTCCAATGGCGTGAGGTCTATGCCCCTCTGGCTTGCGTATCTTTGCTTTGATGGACTCTTCGTCCTCTTGATTAGCGTCATTTCTGTTGCTCTGATCGCTGCTAAAGGCTCCTATTGGTATACCTATCTGAATGTTCCCATTGTATACCGTGTATGCTAATATGATAATGGCAGGTACCATGCCCCCTACCTATTCTTGGTTCTATTTCTATACGGGATCAGCTCGACCCTGATGTCCTACATACTTTCACTCATATCCCGCTCCGGGCTGGCTGCTTGGGCGTTCTCTACGAGCGTCCAAGTAGCGCTTTGCCTAGGTTACATTTTTGCCTACCTAGGTGTTCAATCGAACGTCGACATCACAGAACTCCCAAGGACTCTTAACAAAATTCACTTCACTATGGGGATTATCTCACCGGTAGCTAATTTACTTCGTGCCTGCTTTGTCGCACTCAACCAGTTTGCTCTTCTGTGCGGGAACACGTCGAACCCAGGCGCCATCGAGCTCTATGGTGGGCCCATTCTGTTGTTGGTAGCTCAGATCTTTGGCTTCCTTGGTATTCTCCTCTGGGGTGACAGTCAATTCTCTCTCTTCTCGTTCCTTCGGGGCAGAGAAGACCAGACAAACGCCGCAAAGGGAGAGAACACCGACTTACCGGAGGACGTCCTTGAAGAAGTTGCTCGAGTCAAGCAGTCTCAAGGCCCAGGCCTGCGCGTGTCCCATCTCTCAAAGAACTTCCGCAAAACCAAAGCTGTCGACGACGTAACATTTGGAGTTGAGCCAGGAGAAGTCTTTGCTCTGCTTGGACCGAACGGTGCCGGAAAAAGTAAGATTCCAACTCACATAACCCATCCTCTATGCTGCCATCCGACTTTCGAGTGTCGTGCTTCCGGGCTTCTGGCTGACGTGTGAGGTCATAGGTACCGCCATTTCACTCATTAGAGGAGACATCAAATCATCGAACTCCAACAGTGAGATTCTCATCAACGGCCAATCAATGAACAAGAACCGCAACCTCGCCCGCTCGCAGCTCGGCGTGTGCCCACAGTTCGATGCATGCGACACACTCACCGTCAAGCAGCAACTCTTATTCTACGCAAGAGTCCGCGGAGTCGCCAACCCATCCCACAACACCGAGGAGCTCATACGCGCATTCGGCCTCGAGACCTTTCGAGACCGCCTCGCACAAAAAGTAAGCCATGGAACTTCTGGCCAACCCCTACCCCTTCTTCAGGGTTTCAAAAACCCTCGAGCCATCTCCCAGCAGCATCCCCTTCACAATATCACCCAACATCTTCCCCGCCCCCCACCCCCAAGAACCAAAACTAACCCCTCACCCCCACTCAGCTCTCCGGCGGCACCAAGCGCAAACTCTCCCTCGCCATCGCCCTCATCGGCAACCCCCCCATCCTCCTCCTCGACGAACCCTCCAGCGGTCTCGACCCCACCTCCAAACGCGCTATGTGGCGCACCCTCGCCTCCCTCTCCCCGCACCGCAGCACCGTGCTCACAACGCACAGCATGGAAGAAGCCGACGCGCTCGCGCACCGCGCTGGCATCATGGCCGGGCGCATGCTGACGCTCGGGGCTGTGGAGGAGCTGCGGGAAAGGTGGGGGAGTGTGTGGCATGTGCATCTTGTGATGGGGGGCGCGGGTTTGGGGGAGATGGAGAGGGTGAGGTGTTGGGTGAGGGGGAGGGTGGAGGGGGCGGTGGTGGAGGAGAGGGGGTGTGCCGGGCAGATTATGTTTACGGTACTGGCTGGGGGGGAGGGAGAAGGGAGAAGTAGGGGGATTGGGAGGTTATTTAGGCTGCTGGATGGGAGTAAGAGGGAGTTGGGGATTGAGTATTATTCGGTGGGGCGGACGACGATGGATGAGGTGTTTGTGAGGATTGTGAGGGAGCATGGGGGGAGGGAGGAGAATAGCTGAGCGAGATGACGAGGAATGTTGGTAATTGGGGATGCGGAAACATGGACTTATTGTTCCTGGACCAGTGCTGCTTTGGCAACACTCACAGCGCCAATCGTGCTGGCAAGATCTCTTTACCCCAGAACCGGCGAGCAGATGACGCGGAGGGCCGAGCAGCGTGCATGGACAAGTGTATTATTTAACGCTTCAAGCAGGGACGAGTGTAAGTAGCGACTGCGGCAGGGCGGCTGTGAATTCGAGACGAGAGATGTTTCTTCTGACGTGGTTCTCGGGGCTGGGGGCCATTGTTGGGCAGTAAATTCATAGGATCTCGAAATGATCGAGCACATAAATGGCTTCGGTTGGCTTCTTCGGCAATGCGAGGATCTTCAGGTGGCTGACGATACTGTTGGTATCGTATATTGGGTGCATAGAACCGTGAGAATTCAGCTCCTGGCTCTTTACAACAAGCGAGGATCGATTCTGGAAGTAAATGAGCGCCGAACAGACGATTGGGTATCCCATGCTCCGGCAGGGTGCATGTCCACTCAGTCCCTGGCACCCTCAAGAAACATGTCGACGGTATGACGATGGGGAGATCAACCAGCGAGCAGCCATTGTAGAAGAGGCAAACAGTCAAAGCGTATCGTGCCCTTGAGGACAATTGTAATTGGAACTTAGACAGAATCAAGATGGAAGGCTCTTGCCAAGACAAAGTGCTGCCGGCGCATGGGATAGAGGCGCGCGGGATGAGATGCGTAAGGGGGAGAAACAATCTTGCGTCAAAGATAGTTTGTTGACCTTGTGGAGATATCAGAGGATGGGGAACATGCAGAGGATGATGGATGAAGAATGGGAGTCCTCAGGTGGAATGTGTCAGGAAGGTTGTGTTCAGACGCTGCTCAAATAATACCTTTGGCAAACTTACTGGAGCGGTTAAGGCGTTTTATGGGTCGGATAACGTCGAAAGTCTCGCATTTGGGGCGCATCCACTCGATTTCCAGGTCATATTGGACTATAAGTCTATTGTATTACTCATTAGTCTTCAACCACAAATCGTTGCAATGAGTGGAAACCGAAATTGGCGTCTCGTCATTGGGTTATGCCACCAGAGCTAGCTCCCCAAGGCTCGCACCTTCAGATAAGGTCATCCCCTGAGAGATCGGTCTTCCATATCGCTCCATTCCCTGACCCCAGGCCAGCTTGGCCTAGGTACTGATCCTATCGCGAGAAACCGGTGGCATAGCCACTACCAATTGAGTGTCCGAGGAAGATGGAAGTCATCATAAATGGTCACTAGGCCAAGCCTCTGGTGCTTCACAGCCAACAAGTCGTGCAAAGGGGCTTGAATACGTATCCCTTAATCGACGGTCAAAGTGATTCCAGCTGCCTCGCATGCCGCTATGTCCCGCAGTGAGAACTTCAAGGTTTTGGAGTTTTTCTTGGGTCTGAAATTGAGGGCCTGCAAGTGCGGTAGCGCTTGCTTTCCTTGCATGATCACATGGTGCACTATGCGGACGTGAAAACCTGATTCCATAACACCTGCTCCGGAGAAATGGCGTAGTGTAACCTTTTTGATCGAAGCCGGTAGCACCTGGTTCAACCTCCCGTAACCGATACCGAATAATCTGCTGTTGAGCAGAGCTCCGAAGTCCACATCCAGTTCCTCCAACACTTCGAGCGTCTGGAGGAAACCAATGATAGTAGAATTCTTCCGGTATGGACTCCTTAATGTCAGCTTTCTTAAGGAATGCTTTGCATGATGCTTGAGCGAGTTGCAAATCCAGAAGGCGTTAGACCCAGGTTCGGCATCGTCTCGGAAACGGGTACCGTCTGTATATTCGAAGGTAACCAAGGAAGTGAGAGAGCCAAAGAACTCGTGTAGGAATTCGGGCCCGATAATGCACTTCAGCAGGCACAGACTGGTTACTTTAGAGTCTGGTGGTAACGCGTATTGATCTTCACTGGTAGTAGAAACATTCTCGGCATGTATTTGCCTCATCGACGGCAGAGCAGCGAGGCTTTTTACCACATGGAGGGGTGTTGGAGTTTCCTTGCCAGATATAGTGACACACTTGAGCATTGTAAGGGCTTCGAGCTTCGGATCTTGCGAGATACGATCGATAGTATCAGTCACGAGGTTGTCCCAGTCACAGACGCCCATCAAATTCAAAGCCGAGAGGTTGGGAAGCACAATCAATAGGAGACCAACGATTTGATCCTCCATTCCATCTTCAAATCCTCCCATCCATGCGTCAACTAAGTCCGCAGTAACGTACTTGGAACCCAAAGTCGCGGCGTTAAAGAGTATGCGATTCTCCTCAGACAGCATGTCATTGCTTCGCCTGTCGTCGAGATGTGAGCCATTAATCCACCCCATGTGCCATCCTCGGATATCGAGATCTTCTACATATGATGCAGCGCGTGGTACCGTGAGAACTTTTCTCAGTGAGTTTGCCAATGTGCCAAAATTGGCGATACCATCGAAATTTGTGTGGCTGATGAGGTGCTTGTAATTCTTTTTCAGCGTCGAGTGCTCAGCGATACAGGCTTGGTTGAGCTCTCCGATATGTTTGGAAGTCAAGAAGAAGCTGTCGAGATCTCGGGGCTGGACGAAATTTGAGATCATGACTATGACTTCACTGGAAAAATCGGAGAAGCGCGCCATGACGAAGGTTGAGCCGCAGATAGGTGGGTATAGTCTGTTCTTGAATGCTTCTTTCACATGAGCCCTTTGAAGTTGCCTTAAAATGGGGCGCTCGCTGCGTTACTCGACTACTATTCTTTAGCGACCACAGGGAACATCATCGCCACTCTTCGCGTACTGTTGTAAGCTCCGAGCGACGTTGAAAGTCCTAAGAGGCTCTGCCCATTCACCCTTCGACGTCGCAACAGGAAGGCCCAACTGTTTGCGGGAGTCACGTGAAAGTGATGTGACGCGATTTCTGTCATGCGTCTGTATTAGCTCTTGATCGTGGTAGGTGATTGGGTGCTACCCTGAGCGCTTACTAGGGTATACGGCATAAATCGTAACATAGATTTATGGCTGGGGATGTCATCCCGAACGTCCGTATTGCCAATTCTTAGTTGTACGAGTACTATGCAGCCACACAACATTGGCTATTCTGGCTTTCATCATAAGGGTTTCACTTTGGAAGGCTGTGGTAGAGCAAAAGCGTAGTGAACGACCAACAATAGGTCCATGGAGTAGCATCAATTACACGAATGAATATAGGATAGATGACTAGGCATATCCAACCAGGGGACAATGATTGTGCCACTCGTGATTTCTACTCCTTGATCCTTTTCGTCGGTCGGCCCGCAAAGCTATCATCCGGCAAGCCATTCCTCTTTGTCCCAGGAAGACTACTCGTCCTGATATCATTGTCGTCTTGACTCACCCTCCGGTGCGGATATTGCGTGTTCATCCCCTCAAAACAATTAGCGGTTACCTTCTCCCCGTTGGCCGAGAAGTACGGGTGTTGCAAAGCATCCTGCGCCGTCAGCCGCTTCGATGGGTCATATTCCAGCAGCATTGACAGCAACTCTAGTCCTTGCTGGCCTGGTGTACCCGCAGAGCTCCCGGCTTCGTAATTCGAGCTTCGAAAAGTATTCCAATACCAGGCATCGAGACCTGTAGCCTTGCTGTTGCTGTGAAATCCCTGAGATGAAAGGGTTTGCAGTTGTGGAAAGTCGGGTTGATGGACCAATCCGGGCCAACTCTCTTTTGTCGGCATGCCAAGTATATCGACGATCTTTTGCATCTGATTACGTTGGAAAGGCACGGTTTTCTTGCCGTCCAACTTGGCCTCTTCGCCCTTGAAAATGGGTCGGAGTGAAAGGAGCTCCGCGAAGATGCAGCCAACAGCCCATAGATCCACAGCAGGTGTGTAGTGCTTACTACCGAGGAGGAGCTCTGGTGCTCGATACCATATAGTGACGACTACCTTATCACCATTATACAACGAGTGAAGAGGCTTGTAGAAAAGCCGAGCGAGGCCTAGATCGCCGATACGTACCTCGCCTTTCGACGTCACCATAATATTGGCAGGCTTCAGATCTCGATGAAGGACCCAGTTGCTATGCAGATAGTAGAGACCGTTCAGTAGTTGAAAGATGATCGACTTGATAGCGGAAGCGGGAATTGGATGTCTTGTAGGCTGTGTATGGTGCTGGATGATCTGGAGTAGATCATGTTCTGCGTACTCGAAGACCATGAAAATGCATTTGTCTTCAAGTATGATCTCGACAAGATTGATGACATTTGGATGATCCAACTCGGAGCAGAGTGCCATTTCACGACAAGCCGACTGCGATATTCCCGTGTATTGTACGACCTCACCCTCCTTGTCCGGCTTGAACCTAGGAGATATTCAACGCGAGGTTCTACTACAACTGGAACGGTCTCATGTCTTACTTCTTGATTGCAAACTCGCCCGCTTGCCCGTTGAGGCCCACAGCCTTATATACCCGGCCATACGTGCCACTACTAATGAAGCCAACCACTTTATACCGATCTAGCACGCGTACCTTGCTGTTGTAGCCGTTCGGTGACATCTTCTTCGAATCCGAAGATTCTGCGAATTAGTCTATGAGGTTTACTCTCGGTGAGTGATGTACACAGAGCAACGGAAAGCCAGAAGGGGCCGAAAGAGGATATGCGGAAAAATGAGGCACATGGGAAATCCCACTGAAGAAGCAGTCGCCGGGTCACAAAACGAGAACAAATTTGGCAGCTCACCATCAAATGCTGTCTGGACGCTCCTCTTCTGTGTAGCTAAAGCGGCCCTTGCTGTCGCTGCTGCTGATGGAGGATTCGGTAAATTCATGATCAGTGTTCAATGTCGCGATCTTACCATGTCTGGGTGTTGTGCAAATCATTCTCTTGAAACCACATATGCAAAATTATCGCAACATAGTACTCGTCTACAGTTGAGAGTGAGGAACTTGTCAAATGATTTCGTCGAGTCCCGCATCCGACTCTACGATACCTTAGGGTTGTTGTTTTCTCTAGGGTATCAATCGGCCAGCCCCTAAGTGCACCATGCACTGCTTTCATTATTCCTCTAGAGTTGACTTTTGTGAAAGGACAATATATGTTTTCGACTTCTTCCCGCTGCAATAATACACCCTCTAGCTTGCTCCGCAGCTATACGAAGGACTACTTCAACAAAGCAGAGCATTCCGGCATACATTGAGGCTGAGCTTCTGCAAAGGATTGTGTCAGACCCCGTGAGCAGCTGTCATCCACGGCTCTGCAGGGCACCACACCACAGCCCGGTGAAAGCGCAAGGAGAGTCGGAGTGCAATGCTGATCTTCAGAGCGACTGCGCTCGGTATCAGATGATTCTGCATGGATGACCAGAGATACCTTATTGGCTTCACTGGGAAACCTTGAGGCCAAGTATCCTTCCAGCACCCCAACACCTACCATCAATACTCCTGCCTCCAGTGAATCAAGTCCACGTCCGCGTTCGCGAAACCGGTCTCGAAGAACCTCACCTTTTCAGATCAAGATCGCAGATCAGCCCGACCAACCCACCAGGAGCCCTACCCTGAATGCCCCCAAGGACTTGTTCGCTAAGGAGGACTTCGACATCGAAGACGACGACATGGCGGAACGAGACACGAGGTCTTCCTTGCACAGACCCAATGATGGCCGGTCGCATATGCCGTTACTGAAGGAGGAGGAAGGTCGGAAATCGTACGACATACCAAATGGAAACGCGCGCCCAGCATTTCACACGAGGAGGTCAACATTCCAGAGTAGGAGTCCGGATCTTGAAGGTTCGGCGGCAACGAAGAAGAAATATACATATGCGGCATTCTTTCTTCTTTTGAGTCTTGTGAGCTTTGTTATACAAACGGAGACGGCAGTGTATATACAGCACGAGTTAGGGTGGAAAAAAGCTTACGCTATGTTGTAAGTGCACACTTACACCGGGCCACCGAAGAAGCTTTCAGTTCTGACTACTAAGTCTAGATACGCTACTCACGGGTCCTGGTCTCTTCTCTGGCCCACCCAACTCCTTATACTCCGCCTACAGAACTGGAGAACACCATGGAAGGCCTTTTGGCGACGGCATATTTATATTGTCCGAACAACAGCCCAAATGGTCGAGTCTCAGAGTGTACACCTCACGACGCGTGAAGCTCAAAAGTCACCTGTGGCTTACATTCTTCGCAAAACAGTATTCGTCACCTGTGCCCTGACCGTAGCTGGTGGCTCGTGGTACGTGGCCGTTGACTTGACATCGCCAAGCGACCTGACGGCAATTTACAATTGCTCCGCCTTCTTCGCCTACGCCTTCAGTATCCCACTTCTAGGCGATAAGCTCCGCTTTGACAAGATCTTCTCTGTTGCCGTGGCCATAGCAGGCGTCCTCATTGTAGCATATGGTGACGCTGCACCAACAAAGCATGGCGGCAAATCTGGCGGCTCTGTGGGTGGCGGGCCCATTGAAGCTGGAGAGGCGCGCAATCGTAGCTTAGGCAACGTCATAATCGGCGTTGGAAGCGTCCTGTACGGGCTTTACGAAGTGCTCTATAAGAAATTGGCGTGTCCACCCGAAGGCACAAGTCCGGGAAGAGGCATGATTTTCGCCAACACGTTCGGTAGCTTGATTGGCTGCTTCACCCTCCTCGTGCTCTGGTTCCCTCTCCCATTACTACATGTCACGGGTATAGAGACCTTCGAGCTACCGAAGGGAAAGCAGGCATGGATGCTGTTGATCTCGGTCCTCGCCAATGCCAGTAGGTGTCTTCCTCGTTACCTACCTCATCCACAGCGCCAGTAATCTATGCTAACATTTGCCTAGCATTCTCCGGCTCGTTCCTCGTACTCATCTCTCTTACCTCGCCAGTCCTCTCCTCCGTTGCAGCACTCCTCACCATTTTCCTCGTTGCTATTGTCGATTGGTTCCTGACTGGCGTACCACTTTCTACGGCCGCCGTCATAGGAGGGCTTTGTATCATTGCAGCGTTCTGTCTTCTCAGCTGGAGTACATTCAGGGAAATGGAAGAGGAAAGGCGGAAAGCGTACGTCGGATCAATCCGGTATCCGGAATGACAGTTCTTGCTAATCAACGAATCGATAGATTGGAGGCTGAGACGATTTTGAGTGACAGCGATGACTAGCCATATACCATTCTATCTTTTCCCTCCGCAAATTGGGGGCATGCATAGCGCGGCGTAGGTGGGCTGTGTGGTCCATGACAATTGGACCATATCATGCACCTTTTCAAGCATCCTCTTAGACTTAGGGCGTCGCGCGATTTCTGGACATAGATCGATAGCCTTTCCGGACTTGTTATACCCTGGGGTCAATCACTTTGTACAGGCAACTCAGAGTTCAGCCGCGTGAAATCGATAAACCATCTCGGTTCTTCCTTTTTTCAAATGTCTTTGCGCCGGTCCTCTTGGTTCTGTAAGTAATCTGTAACGCTCTCTTTGGACTATAGCTTTCCCTGGTCTATCAACTCATGGGTCATCTCATATTTCAATCTACCCCCATTCTCAGGAACGAGTTCATCACTTGGTACCAACAGTCAGAGTGCAGGAATGAAGATCAGACTTATCGATCTCTGACGCCTTTTCAGACTGACACCAGAATCGACGCCAAGGAAATTTTGACGTCGGGTTCTGACCTCTCTGCTCAGCAACAACGCCCCTTAGGAAATTCAAAGCCCGCCATAAGTCTCTTCCACATCATCACAATCGCCAGCGACCTTCAGCCCGCACAAAATCGGCCCACCGCCGCTCACCCCCCCAAGCTTCATCCAACTTGCAACAACTTCTCCTCCTTCCTCAAGTCCTGCTCCCACGCTCCAACCACCTCTCCAATCACGTCACCACTCTCGGCCCTCTATGCCTCCTCAGCCCCCATCCTCTCCGGAACCGCGGCGTTCCCCCACTCGAGACCGTCACGTTCGCGGGTCGCCTATGGAGAACTCCGCTCATGCGATGGCGTAGATGCAGACGGAAGGGGTTGCGGTGGATACCGTGGCTGTCCATCGCTACGCCACTGCTGGGGTGGTGGGAGGTGACTGGATGGCGGTAGGAGAAGGGCATGGTAATGGTAGGGAGGGAGGTCGTTAGTTGGATGGGAGTATGGCAGAGCTTAGGGTGTCAAAGTGTGTGCGCTTGAGACGTGGTTCGTAGGACGAGTCTGGATCTGGGTTTAGATTCAGGTCGTCGGGCCGGGGTGGGAAGGAAGACCTATGGAATGATGAGGTGGATTGCGAGGTTGGATTGATTGCTATATGGCTCTTTCGTAGGCTGGTATTCGAGGTGGGTAAGAATAGGAATTGTTGGGGAGAAAGATTGAAGGAGGGATACAATTTGGAAAGCGTGCGGTAGTAGATGGACGAGTGAAGACTCGGGGCATAAAGGAGTAATGATCTTGCAACTACGAAATGAGAAGGAGCGATACTACCCAAGCAAAAGGTCGAAACGACACCAGGGCCTCCCACCGCCTTGTCTCGGAAGCTGCCACATCTACTCTGTCGCCAATTATCTCATGTACATATTTTTGTCCAGCAATAGAGACGTTGAACCACTGTTGCATCCTCGTTCATTCTACAGAACGACGGATATAGCGGACATAAGCCGACGTCATCCCTAACAGTGAATGGGGGTACCTTTGAATTTCACCACTCACGGTCTTACACCTGCCTTTATCTACGTGCTCGGGATTTTCTGTCAGACAATTTATTTAAAGGCACAGCGACTACGGTCAACTTCTTCACCAATTCGCCGTCAATATGCCTTTAATCATGCCCACAACTGGCAAGCCTCGAGTAATCCTCGGCCTCATGACGTTTGGCCCGGACGAGAATGCCGGTGCCCGTGTAACCTCTCTCTCCGAATACAACAAATGCCTTGACTATTTTCAGTCACAAGGATACAATGAAGTTGACACCGCTAGAATCTACATAGGCGGCAAGCAAGAAGCCTTCACCAGAGAAGCAAACTGGAAAGACCGCGGCCTGACGCTGGCTACGAAATGCTATCCGCTAGAACCGGGAACACATAAGCCCGAGCGATTGAGGCAAAGCTTGGAGGCGTCATTGAAGGAGCTGAACACGGACTGCGTGGACATCTTCTATCTACATGCCGCGGATCGGTCAGTGCCGTTTGCGGTGACGCTGGAGGCAGTGAATCAGATGCACAAGGAGGGCAAATTCGTACGCTTGGGGTTGAGCAACTTTACCGCTTTCGAAGTCGCGGGGGTGGTTATAACGTGCAAAGAGAGGGGTTGGGTGAGACCGACGATATACCAGGGGATGTATAACGCTATCAGTAAGTCGCAGTCGCACTGATGAAGACTACGTCAGGTCTGACATCGTGTAGCGCGATCACTCGAGCAAGAACTCATCCCATGCTGCCACCGCTACGGTCTTGACGTCGTTATCTACAATCCTCTGGCAGGTGGCCTGTTCTCTGGTAAGATCAAGTCAGCCGACGTCCCAGCTGAGGGTCGATACAGCAATACTGCAGGTCGTACTGGAGAGATGTACCGGGCACGCTACTTCAAAGATGCCACTTTTGATGCTCTGAGATTGATCGAGCCGGTCGCACAAAAGCACAACCTTACCATGCTTGAAATCGCGCTGAGGTGGTGTACGCATCACTCGGCGCTCAAAATGCAGGACGGTGGGACTGATGGTGTCGTTATCGGTGTGAGTAATTTCGAGCAGCTTAAGAGCAATTTAGGAGACTTGGAAAAGGGGCCACTACCGGAGGAGGTGTTGAAGGCGCTGGACGAAGCATGGCTTGTTGCGAAGCCGACGACCCCTAATTATTGGCACTTGGATTTGAAGTATACGTATGACACGCAACAAGCACTGTTCAGGCCGAGCTGAAGGTAGGTTGAAAATCAATCTCGTAGCGTGGGATTTCTTTAGGGCCCGAGTAGTAATTCGCAGGAGCTGTGACCGGCTGCTCATCAAGAAATACTGGCGATAGGTAAATCGTTACCAAGGTGCAAACTTGAGATGTTCAAGGCCGGGTGAAACTTTGCCAAGACATTTTCCCACCTTTACCCCATAAATCCAATTCTTGAAGTGACAAATGTGTCTCAGTGCTAAGTAGAGATTAGAGTAGAGACTAGAGGCCCGCACTACCAATTGACCCGGGCTGCGAATGATGGAATCCTCACTCTCAAGATTAGCAACGACAAACTCACTCAGATCACTCCAACCCTACATATTCGCTCGTCATCAATATTCACCAGCCGAGGACGCGGCTACTTCTGGGGATGCTCAATTCGAAGACACGAGGGTCCACGAACGTACTCAATCCAGCAATCTAATAGAGACAAAGATGGAAGTAGAGGAGCTTGAAGTACCGATTCTACTTATTCGAGATATACCTAAGATGAAGTATCATGAGAAGCCGTTGCACTTTATGAGCGAGCCAGGCATCAGCCAGGAGGACTACGAGCACATGATCTTGTCAGGAGGGTAAGTCATTATTCGTGGGACTGCTCAAATTGCTCGCTTCACTTGCGGAACACCGGCAGGAATATCACAGCCGTCCAGCTCAACCCTCTGCTTGTTGTATCATGTTAATGCTTCTCATTTGCTATCTGCGCTAGGTTTGCTCAGCATAGGAGCAATGTTCGATCTCGCCGAAGCACTTCGCGGTGCTATAGGTTGGAATCTTGGCTGCTTCCTTTGCTTCCCTCCACTCCAGCTATTGCATGTTCCGATCATCGACGCTTTGTAGGTACCCGAAGCTGACGGTATATTTGCAGGTTGCATCCCGCTGAAGACGAAACGATCACGCTCAAATGCCCTGATGCCTCTGACGGTACTGGTCAAGTCTTCAAAGTGAAGAAGTCGACCCTCATACGATCACCGGCTTTCGCTAGGTATTTCCAGACTGACGACTACCTCTCCGGCTGCCATATGAGCATGACCTTCATGACCGATCCTGCGATTTGCTTCAAGATAGCAATCTACTATCTCGAAGAAGGGCCTGACCGGTACACCGACACGCGGCTCAGCCTCTTTCTGGAAACACATTTCAAGCCTGTTGATCGCTTCATCGTGCTTGTACGGCTCTACTTCCTGGCAATGAGGATGGAGCTGCCTGGGCTCTTCAATATGTGCTATGCAATCATAGAAGATTACGAGTATGAGATGACGGCCGGCTTCTGCATCGTGATGGCAAGCTTGATCTTTGCGCGTGACGTCACTTATGACAAGAGGATGAAAGAGTGGAGCATGAGATACATACGCAACTATGCCCTTCATCTTACTCAGATCCGTGAATGGATGAACCTTGTCCCACAGCTCGATGCAGAGCTACAACATCATTGGGCCAAGCTTGTCAAGAATAACAAGCGGATCATTACTGCTCTTGAGGAGGAAAGCAGTGGGATAACGAAGAACGAGACAATGGGCCTACCTTCCGTCGAAGATCAGCACCGGATTTCTATGCACGTCGAAGATCGAATCCAGGATATGAAAGTCGAAGAGGTGATCCAGGAGGCCATGGGCGAGCAAGCTGAGTCGGATCAAGAGTGGGAGGACGTAGAAAGCTTGCTCAGAGACAACGCTGCGGAGGCGATGGTCGCGGATACAAGGATGCCTTCTTTCAGCCTCAGCGAAGACAAGGCCAATAGCGTTCTAGGACTGCCACCATCCAAGAAGAAGATAGATGCATTCGTTGAGTGGCACAACGCTAGGCTGAAGCCGAAAGAGCAAGGGCAGGAAGCTAAATCCGACATGGAATTTAGTGGCTCGCTAGGAAGCCCGGAAATTGCTAAGGCTAGGGCAGTGATGGGGATCAACGCACAGCACGGCAAGCTGGTGGGCCATAAGAAGCGGAGATTCAGTCGAAAGGTGTATAGCCTATTGCACATCTAAAGAGGGTGCTGAGCTTTCAGCTGGGTTTCTAATGAGCATCTCGGCTACATCAGTTGTCATTGAGCAGGCGACTCAAGATCTTCAGTATGGCAGTTGAAGTCAGACAGTGACTTGATGTTCTGAAACAAAAAAGCCTCTTTTCCTAATCAGCCAATGGGCTTCTTTGCCGTGGAGTAGTGAAAACTGGTGAAGCGCGCGTCTATCAGAAGTAGCGCCTTGGCATCAATATATTATTTGCAAAATGACCTCCATCTTAACTAAACCTGTGAATATGTACATATAGAGCTACCTGAAGGAATAATATTGACAGTGCTTGTGGTGTCACCCTGAATCCTTGAAAAGGGGTCAGGGTGAAGGTAGCGTGGTGAAGAGCATGGAAATTTCAGCTGAGAAAAGCCGAGATGGCATGGCAGACTTGGAAGTACATGAGTGTACAGATGCTACAGAAGTCGGGACTGAAGCTTTGAGTCTGCAGAGAGATCAAGGGTGATGGACTGCACAATGGAGGAGGGCTCGGCGCTAGCGAAGCGAGCAATCGACGCACTGGTTGCTGTTGTTTGGAGCTTTCTAGGAGACGACTCGGATCACCACGATAACCACCATTAACAGCACGTCGAGATCGTTTGCCTGCATCAGCATCAAATCTTCTCTATCCACTTTCTGAAGCACTAGGATACGTCGGTTTTCATTGCTCCCGTCTTCTTACCGATCTTCTAGCCACGAATCTACCAGCAACCCCGGCGATCACTACAATGTCCTCCAGTAAGCACTACGCTGGATCCGACCCAGAGGTGGCAGATCTCGCTACGGTCATTTCGTATACTAAATACCAGAAGTCTACTCCGAACTCCCCCTCACCAAGGCAACAAGCGCATACTACGATGGGCATGCACGCCCACTAGACCTTCTGGACCAACAAGCGCAGGCCCAGCTCATCGCGGCTCTACCAGCTCAACGCCCAGCCTTGCCTCCTCCGCGTAGGGTTCTGAGGTCTCCACCTCCGGCTCCAATTGCCCAATACCAGGCGCCTCCGGGCATCCTCACCTCCAGCAGCACCACGCTCACGGCGCTGGTCCGCCACGGAGTTATACAAATAGGTGACGTCTTGGTGCCGAACACCGCGGGACTAACTATGTGCCAAGCGACCGTATGTTAAATCCCTCTCACTGCAAATCCTTCTGTTAATCTCCAATTCAGATCACCAATGTTCGCCCCCAAACATACTACCAAGACCACCACATTGTGGTGCTTGAAGCGAACGGTACTAGGGTCGCCACGATGGCGTACAATATCCGTGGACCTCGCGACCTGAAGGATGCAGCCAACACGCTTTCGGCCGGTCTGGGAGCGCCTGGGAGCTACAGCGCGATCGAAGTCTGTCGCCACGGCGGGCAATTGGGGTCGCTGGACTATCTGCGACGAGTGTTCGATACTAATCGCCCAAGGAGGGCATAGTCGGTTTTGGGGCACCACAGGCATAGCGGGAAAGGGGACTAGGCTGGTTGCATGGCAGTACTGGGGAACATGGAGTTTGTTGACGATGCTGAACGCTTCTAACGAATGACATGCACGTGACATTGAGAGAAACGAAACCCCAGCTATCTGGACTCTGCACTCTCGTAGCCAAACGACCAATGTACTAACCATCATTCTCAAACTCTTACATTTCAGGCTCTGACTCAATGCAAATCCTATCCCACACGCCGGTAAGTCCCCTGTCTATGCTTCATGTCATCCGAAACTTCATTGCACCGCAATCTCGAAAAGTTATCTGACGAATTGACGTGAATCGATCGACCAGTGAGTTATGATGATTATATGCTAGACATTTATCTCCTAACCTACTCAAACTCTGGACTCTTGTATGGCTCTTGAGAGGAGGATCGCACCTTTGCTGCACTAGAACAAAGAAACGCTCGATTCCGTAGACAATTACAGGTGTGGAAGACGGAGATTAAACGAGTCAACCATCAATCCTTGCGCTGCTCAAACCTTCGTAACTATTAAAATGTCTACGAAATGCATTGGGAGGGGCTCTGCCATCATATGGTCATGGCTTTTGATTTGCTGCTTCGTCGTGAGCAAGGCTGAGGTCCACTTCCGGGATCGCGTCGGCCAAGCAAAAGATCGCCGATGACTTTTCACCGTTCTCAGCGACTTGCATAAAGTATTTATCGGTCTAAATGCGCCTTCAATTGCTGTACAGTTTGGCAAAAAGAGGAGGCACTGTTCGCAGAAGCTCCGAGGCTTGACTCGAAGCGGACGATGTTGAGACTTCCATGAGGCCAGCCTAATCGACAAGGCTGTGTACCTCTATCAACGGGCCAATATCGATGCGCGCACGGTCCGTAACATCAATATCGTCAGGCTAGAGTTCGGAGGCTCTAGAGTTCGGGAGAGTAAGGCTCGAAATATGGAGAGCTTACTCATCCGCTGCTGAACAATATTAAGATTGCCAGCTTCTTGTTCCAGGGAGGTTTCTGACTTGTGTTTTTGCTAACTCCATTTTCACTCTCTTCTCTCTCTCGCTTTCCTATGCATGTAATTCCACCTGAAACTCAGAAGTCTCTCGTGAAGAAAGATACATTCTGCAGGAGCTTGGCGTCATGCATGCTGTGCCATACAAGTCCTGTCGGCACTACACGGCCCCCACAGTGTTTTCTTATCGTGCATCCCTTCAGCATTTCAGCCTTGCAAAGCTCCAGTGTTGTTCTCTGATTTCGCGCCCAGAAAGACGTGGCGTAATTAGTAGAGGTAGTGTCGCCCAAGCGGTATACAAGGATGAGGTCAACGACGAGGCTGTAATGCTGAGCTCTCATATATATTTCGGAACAAGCACACATATATGTTGTCCATCTATTAGGTTGTGAATAATCATGTTCGCATTCAGGGCAGCAGTATTGGTTCTCCTCTTCCTGGCTCTCAGTATCATTAACGCCACAAGGTTGTCGGACAAGGCGATCCGTGAGCTCCGTAAGGAGATTATTGCCCATCGTAGCACCGTCGTTCTCGATCCTCGGCAGGGCCCTAAGCAATATATGTAAGACTATTTCCTCAAGTATGAGCCTTCACTAGCCTTCAGCAGCCATTGATCTGTCATAGTACCATAGTTCGAGGCCTTTTACGCTCCCATAATATTATTCAAGATATCAGTAAGATACCCTGCGATGTCATCAATACGCTCGAAACCGATGTCGATGCCGCCAAGAACTTTGTCACTGAGCTAGAGCAAGGTCGAGTCCCGGAACTCATCAAAGATCTACCCCAAGAGATTATTGGTACCTTCCACGATCTCATCAATATCGCCGCTTCTTTGCCAACCGAGATCTTTGACGCCGCGCAAGCTGTTGTGACGGACGTCGTCAACGTCTTCAATGATATCGAAAATGGGTCGATTGTTTCCGACCTTGAAAGAGTCCCTGGTATCGTCGTCTCTGATATTACAGCCGGATGGGGCGACTTCACCCACGGTGTTGTCGGTCTTTGGAATGGTGTTACTAGCGATATTGCTTGCGCCTTTGAATCTTGCCCTACATCGACCGCCACTACGATTGGATCTTGTGCGATGGCAACGTCCGCAGCTGGCAACGACACCCAGACATATACCCCAGCGCAAACCACTCCTAGTACAGGGAGTCCGACGCCTGTTGCTGTCTATTCTACTTCCATGTTCGGAGGAGCCGCAGCAAGCGGTGGGAACAATTCCTCAGTGGAGCAGACCACCACCAAGCCAGTCTCGCCCACTCAAGAGACCACCACGAGCCCCGGAAATACTGGGAATCCTTCAACCTCTACTTCGACGAAAGCCACTGGGAGTAGCGTTGCTCCGGCTCAATCAAGCCGGGCAGGTGGCAACAATGAGTTTCACAACCTTGCAGTCTGGGCCATGGCTATACTTGGGGCACTTGGATTCTTCATATGTTGGTTGTGATGGCTTATACTGCTGGTACTGTTGTATGCCAATCTATGGCCTTCTACGTACTTTCATTTCTCCCTTGGAAGACTATTCTGGACAGTTAAGACTCGAACATGAGGCATAGTGTAGGACTTTGGGTAGGAGGATGCTGGACATATCTTGTATTTTGCAGTACCTAGCACTATGGTATCACATGACTCTTTGAGCTAGAGGAATGTTGGAATGGCAAGCATTGAGCTTATTTTGCAGTTTTCTAGTCTTTCGATGGCCCCTGACAGCAATAGTCTTCCATACCCAAGCAGTAGCTAAAATCATTTCAGATACCCAACGGGCCAACGCAATCACGCATTGACGTGTAGGCGATCTTACAACCAAGGCAGGTAACAATCGGCCACAAACGTACATGCGAGGACTCTTTATCGAAAGAAGTTATCGTGTAGGAGAGGCATATTAGATTTATTTCATAGTCGATTGATGTACATCGCTAATTGCGCGTCCACGAGCAACATCGTCAATACGTGATTGCGTCCGCTTGTTGGATATTCAAGATTATTGCCGCTTGGGCATAAGAGACTATTGCCGTACCCCTAAAAATTCGGCTGGCTTAGCCGGGAACAAAGCCGGCGTCAAGTGCCGAAGCAAACCAGTATGACGTTGATTTACCATCTTTCTCAAAATTCGCGATTTCAATGGCATCAGAAGCGCGTCGGAGGGAGGATGGAAGAGGCTAGAGAGGACAACTGATTTCTAAGGTGAGGCAAAATGGTGGAATTATATAACAGCGACCTCGACGCTGGAATTTTCAAACCATCCATTCACCACTTTAATCATCATACCTTTCCGCCCCTCCACCCACTCTCTACATATCATGGCACCTGAAGCGCGCTACCCATCAGATGATGTGTCCCCAGAGCCTCTCGGCAAGCCTCTCCACTTCGAGTTCAGCGGGCACACCGCACCAAACCGATTGTATGTTTTTATCTACTATACCATCTTGATTTCATCGGACTAACTCAAGCGTACAGCCTGAAAGCCGCTATGACCGAAAGGATATCAAGCTGGGACCCCAAAAACCTTGAAGCACGCGGCATCCCATCAGACAACCTTATCAATGTTTACAAGCGATGGGGAGAAGGCGACCTTGGGCTGATCTTGACCGGAAACATCATGATCGAGTATGACCAGTTGGAGGCTGCTGGCAACCCAATCATCCCACGGACAGAGAAGCCTGAGGGCAAGCGCTTCGAAGCGTTCAAGAGATTAGCCTCAGCGAGCAAGGCTCATGGCAGTCTCATTGTCGGACAAGTCAGCCATCCTGGGCGACAAGTTGAATCCAAAATTCAAAAGGACCCATTGTCGGCTAGCGACGTTCAGTTGGAGGGCAACATTATGGGCATGACCTTTGGAAAACCACATCCTGCATCATCGGAAGAGATCGGCCACATCATTGAAGGATTCGCACATGCTGCTGAGTACCTTCACGACGCGGGCTACGATGGTATCGAGCTCCACGGCGCGCAGTAAGTCTGTATAGCCACATTGGCCTGCTAAACTGGTATTAGCGGCTACCTATTGTCCCAGTTCCTCTCACCCACCACCAACAAACGTACCGACAAGTACGGTGCCAACCTCGAGAACCGCTCCCGCCTGATCTTCGAAATCACCGAAGCCATCCGCAAACGCGTCCCCTCGTCGTTCATGGTGGGGATCAAGATCAATAGCGTCGAATTCCAGAACAAGGGTTTCGACCCCGAAGAATGCAAAGCTCTCTGCGCCAGTCTTGAGGCCCACCGTTTTGATTTCGTCGAGCTCAGTGGCGGCACTTACGAAGAACTTGCCTTCATGCACAAACGGGAGAGCACCAAGAAGCGCGAGGCCTTTTTCCTTGACTTCGCGGAGACGATCATCCCAGCCTTGACTAAAACTAAGACCTATATCACCGGCGGCTTCAAGACCGTCGGCGCCATGGTCAATGCCTTGAACACCGTTGATGGCGTAGGCTTGGCGCGGCCAGTCTGCCAGGAGCCGCGTCTGTGCAGCGCAATACTGAAGGGCGAAGTGAAAGGCGCCATCAAGCAGCGGGTCGATGAGAACAACTTCGGCCTCACCAACGTAATTGCTGGCAGTCAGATCCGCATGATTGGCAAGGATCAGGAGCCGATCGATCTAAGCCAAGAGGCCAACGAAAAGGCATTTGAGAAAGATATGGGACACTGGGCTGAAGTAATGTCACATGATACTGGTATGTATAGTTTTGGCTATATTGACATTGAGAGCATCAAGCCGAATCCATATGGGGTTGTGTATTAGATTGGGGGCCAGCATAACAGTACTCGTAGAAAGCGACACCATTAGACAATAGAAACAAGCATTTTGTACAGCTATGTATTATTATAAATCAGTATACGCTGCAGGTCACCGCTGGAACTTTGCCGAGTCAGCTCACTCAGCAACACGAAACCGAGGGAACTCCCGTTCGGCTCCCGTCATCAGCAAAAAGGATGCGCCCCAAAACCCTCTGGTGAGGATCCAGAAACATGCAATTCCCTTTCCTTCCACGCAATGCCAGATCTCCATTCTCATGCCTCATCACCCTATACAGAACAATCTCTTTCAAGGAAGGCGATATCCCATTATGACCTCAATGACAGCAGACCCGCTTCCCCGCCGCCAGATACTCTCATCAGTCCCGCCTTTACTCCTCCCTCAACACCCGGTACAGCAACCCCTCTTTCTGAGAAGGAGCCCAAGTCCATACCTGTCGATACCTCTTCCCAAAGGCCGCCGAAACTACTCGAGAGGTTACCAAAGGTCGAATGCTTCGTCCGCGCGCGCATACCCACAACGACAGGGGCAGAGATGTTCTTGCACATCTACGAGAACGACGTAGACTCGAAAGAGCACCTTGCCATTGTCTTCGGGCAGAGTATACGCTCAAGGTCCCTAGACGCAGTGAAGCCCGGCGAGACCGAACGCGATCGGATGATACGAGGCGCATACACTGGGAGATTATACCCAGGCCGAACGTCAAGTCGCATAGATCCACAATCGCAGAATCCAGGACCTACGGACCTACAGAGGCCATCGGCACCGCTGGTACGAATACATTCGGAATGCTACACCGGCGAAACCGCCTGGTCGGCGAGATGCGACTGTGGAGAGCAATTGGATGAGGCGGCTAGACTGATGTCTCTGCCGAAGTCAACCGGCGGAGCCATTGTATATCTCAGACAAGAGGGTCGAGGCATAGGCCTGGGGGAAAAGCTCAAGGCGTACAATCTACAGGATCTTGGCTCGGACACTGTGGAAGCGAATCTACTGCTCAGACACCCTGCGGATGCACGGAGCTATGGTATGGCTACGGCTATACTCATGGATCTTGGACTTGGCGGCGATGCAGGCATCAAGCTGCTCACCAACAATCCGGACAAAGTGCGTGCGGTTGAGGGTCCGAATCGTGAGGTGACAGTCAAAGAAAGAGTTGCGATGATACCTTTGGCATGGAAGACAGGAGGGAAGAAGGGTATAAAGAGCATTGAGGTTGAGGGCTATCTCGAAACCAAGGTATGGCCCTGTCAATTCTTGACATTTACCAAATTAATTAATCATTTCCAGATCCGCAAGATGGGGCATATGTTAGGATAGGGTACATGAACTCTACGAAGGTATCATGCCAACGAATCGACGCACAGCGATGGAGTTCTGGCACAGACGGGCGTTTGTGGAAGGAGTCAGCTTCGGAAACCGAGATCCTGATGCCTCGTGCGATGGCGGTAAGCACATTTGGAGGCAATTTGGAGCTACCTCACGATCCGCAAAACATAGGTTCAGGGCCATTTATATATTGAGTTGGACTACTGTACAATAGAGGAGGAAACGATGTTGTGGAACACTGTTTTTTGCACAAGTACCACGATCAAAGATCTGTATGTGCGGCTTATATCCAATACTCTAGTTTAGCTTTTCGGCAAGTGCCGTTATGACTCGTGCGATAGCGGATGTCTGCACCTCATGAACGTGCCTTGTTCAAACGGGCTATATATATGTCGGCTCACCAGCGTGGATGGATGCAAGCGCGGGATCTCACCCTTACACAGCTTCTCCTCTGACCCCCAAGTCCATCTCCCCCGCCGCCGCCATCCCGGATGGCCTCAATGCCGCTATCCCGAATTGCCTCAATGCCACCGCCAAGAAGCGGAGAGCTTCGACGACTGGATCCCGGGGGGTAGCGAATCTGACGCCGGAGCAATTGGCCAAGAAGCGAGCTAATGATCGTGAGGCTCAGAGGGCGATTCGTGAGAGAACGAAAGGGCAAATCGAGACGTTGGAGAAGAGGATCGAGGAGTTGACGTCACAGCAGCCATACCAGGAACTACAACATGCTATTCGACAGAAGGAAATGGTGGAGGCTGAGAATGAGGATATCAAGAAGAAGCTGGCATCGGCTTTGAGCATCCTGCAGCCATTGCTAGGAAGCTATGGAGGTGCGAGCTGCTTCTATCGCATTCCCACGCAGGCCCCATAGCTAATGCCGTCGTCTAGAGCTCGACTCGTCCAGCTACCGCGCAGCACCAAACCTACGCTTAGACTGCGATTCCAGAACAATCAGCGGGCCAACAAGTAACCCGTCCATCGCAAGTCTCACTCCACACGAGCCGCCATCCCTTCGCAGTGCATCCCGCTCATCTACATACACCCCATCCCCGCGAGCCCCGCAGCAAGTCTCGCCCATGGCAGCCCCAACACCATTTTCATCCCAACCCACACCGTCGTGTTACGCCCTTGACCGCCAGAGAAGCAGCATCGCGCACGGCCTCGACCTCCGCGCCTCTGGCGAAAAGCTCGATCTCAACTTCCTGCTCGACGCCCAACAGAACACACGTGACACTCGACTACAAGCCCCCATCCCCGGCTACACGCAACTGACCTCCAACCCCATCCTCACACCCAAAGGCGACCACAACTACCCCCCCTCCCCCTGCGCCTACACCCCCGTCCGCAACATCGGCCCCACCTGCCCGCTCGACGGCCTCCTCCTCGACTTCCTTGCCGAGCGCCAACGCCGCGCCGCCGAAGGCGTCCCCAGCCAGAACCTCGTCGGCCCGGCCTACCCCTCCGTCTCCTCGCTCCTCAACCCCGACCGCAGCGCCCTCGCGCACCCGCTCTCCAAAGTCTTCACCGACATCATCGGGACCTTCCCCGACCTCGCCACCCTCCCCGAGCAGATCGCCGTGCTGTACGTTATGTTCCTCGTCATGCGCTGGCAGATCTCCCCCTCGCAGGAAAACTACGACCGCCTCCCCGAATGGGTCACCCCGCGCGCGTCGCAGCTCTTCAACCCGCACCCGGCCTGGATCGACCACCTGCCCTGGCCGCGTATGCGTGATAAGATGGTGTACATGTACCCCAATATCCCGTTCGACACGTGGTTCATACCCTACACGACGACGTTGTCGCTGAATTGGCCGTACGAGCCCACGGACACGTTGATCTCCCTGCCGGACTCGGAGGAGCTGTCTATCAACCCGGTGTTTGAACGGCATGTTCGAGATCTGAATAATTGGAGCCTGGGGCCGGCGTTTGCGAAGGCGTTTCCGATGCTGGTGGAGACGACGAAGATCAAGCCATTGTGAGGAAACAGAACTCATAGGCTGTTCATGGCGGTCCCCAATTGCATTCGGCGGTCGAACCAAAAGTTATGTATATATATTCCTCAAGCCAGGGTGGATTACCGGTTTTGCAGGATTGTGTGGGTGGTTTCGAGCCAGTGCTTGCACTGTTGATAGTACTCCTTTATCCCCATGCACATATAGCTACCATTTCCATACTTCTTCTCTTCCCTGGTATTGCAACCATCTACGCTATCCTTAGACAGCCCCCCAACATCTCTACATCCATCCCAAGCACAACGCCACTCAGTCTGGCCCCCTAGTATTTTCGCTCCAAGACGCTCGAGCAGTCTTGAGGAAGATCATCCCCTCCCAGCGCCCTAGTATCGCTACTCTTTGCATGCACTCCAGCGCAGGATACCCACAAGACACTCCATCCTGTACATATATACATCGACCCCCTCCCTTTCCCCATCCAACCCAATCATCCCGTCCTGTCCACCAACTCCTCACCTCGCGCAATCTCGCGCACCTCCCAGGATGGGGAATGGCCCCAAAGCAACTCTTCATCTCTCTTCCTGCCATCCCTGCATTTCTTCATCCTTCCTTCCCTTCTCCCTCTTTTCCTGCCATACATCCCTCGCAAAAGCGTCCTACCTCCCTCCCCCCCCCCTCCGTTTCTCGCTCCCTCCCTCCGTCCTTCTTCCCCCCCTCCCATGCGAAGGGTCGCCGCTCCAGCTCCCCTCGGTAGGCTCCCCCCTGCCTCCCTCGTAACCGATGGCCTAGCATAGAGCTAGGATGGTTTGTATGGTATGTATGGTATGTATGGTATGTGGTGGATGGATATGATGGATATGACTGGTGTTGCGAGCATGGAGATAGCACCCCGTAAAGCCAAAAAAAAACATTCCGAGCTGAGGCTAGGAAAAAGGAACGAAACAACGGACGAATATTTGGAGGAGATGGATGGAATGCCCACCCCTTTCCTGGTCTGTTTTGTTGGATCAATATAACAACAGATGGAGGTAGAGAATCAGAGGGATAGTGTAGCAAATACAAACATAGCTGCCAATCCGCCCTCGTAGCAACATATATCAATTTAGGAGATACATGAGATAGCTACAGATAGTGGTGGTGAGGGGGGCGGGGGGGGGGTTGAATAGAGAATGTGGTATGGGAATGAAACCTAGTAAGGAAGGAAGAAAGACGTGGATCGGAGAAGGACGGATGGATGGATGAGATGGATGAGATGCCTACCCCATTTTCTACTCAAATGTACCTACTCTAAATATATGTACGAGACATAGAGAGTGAAAGAGGACGGGGCTGTTGTTGGTACACCACTCACTCTATGTTCGACCAGCATGTACCACGAAGAAAAAGAGACAGAAAAAGTACAGCTGCCCGCCCATCCAACCCACAAAAACAGACGACATAGCTAGAGATACAGTTGGCAATAATATATAGCACGAGTCACGTATGCTTCTGCATTTAAACCGCAACTTTCATGTCAGACCCGTCTATTTGTTTAAGCTACCAGCTAGACTAGAGCAGCAGTAGCAGCAGTAGCAGCAGCAGCAGCAGCGAACCCACCCCTTTTCTTCAGTACTCGGCACTCATGCACATTACCCACAGCTATCTTTCAAGCCAGTAAGCCACAGCCCAGGAGTAAAGAGGCTGCTAAAGTATGTTCATCACCAAACTTGCCACGTCGAACGTTTTTGATTAATCCTAAAGGAAAAGCAGCATGTATCCCTCACATGCTGTAACCCAGAGGAGAGAAAAGCCAGCTCGGAAGGGCAAGGCCGGTGCCACTCGGAGCAGATGTCCCCTGACAAACAGCCGGACGAACATCGGTTCCAAATGATAATCAATGCTTGGATCCATGTCGTCCCACCGTCGACAGGCGGATAGAAGTGAATTGTGTAATGGGGCAGTCTTTAGCTATTAATTGTAATGACAGTGTCAATAATGTCGTAGAAGCCGGAAATAGCAGTGTCGTCATAAGAGGCATACAAGGGCGCAGATTCGCTATACATCTACAGCCATAAAAGGGATCTACCCAAGGCTGCAGGTGTTGAATCCAACTGAAAGGGACGAAGTAGCTCAGAAGAACGAGCTCTTCCGCTTCTCCGCACTCGTGAGGACCAACAGCGGGGTCTTGCGCCCTTCGTTAGCGGTCCCTACTTTGACTTCCACAGGTCCATCCTCGCTGCTCACACTGCTCCCGCTGATATGGCTGTCGCCTGAACCGCGCTCGCGAGAGCGATGCTTCAACTCCTTTCGCTCAGACCCGATAGCGCCATGCTTATTGGAGAGGCTGCTGCCACTTCGGCTGCCCACGCTGTCGGAGTCATTGTCCGAAGGAAGTGAGAAGTTCAGCTCTGCTTCACTCGCTGGGGTCCCAAGGCTATCGATTGAGCCGCTTCCGCGGGAAACGCCACGGCGTTCAATTCCAGCGCGGACCAGGTTGTTGACGGCACGGCGACGCTGACGGGTCACAAAATTCTTGCTGCCTTCAAATTTGGAAGTCGGCTTCGCGACAAGATCCTCGAGAGAAGGGGGTCCGCGTGGCTGACGGATTGGATGCTCACCCGCTCGTGCTTGGCCTGGGCCGAAGGTACCAGTCATCGGGGTTTGAGGAAACCCTGCCGACTTCGGTATCCCGGTCTTTAGTGCGGAAAAGGTTTCGTGGCCACCACCCGGGGCGAATGAAGCGGCCTTCTTATGGCCAGGCCGGAAGGCGTTGGCGGAGGGTGGAGGAAGTGGATCTACCTCGCGCGGAGGCGACGCGGTCAATCTTGGGGGAGACTGCTTTCGATTGGCGTTCCAAGGGTTGGATGGCTCTGGGGGAGGTGAAACCTGAGCGCGAAAAGTTGGCGTTAGCGGCGGTGGCGAGTGACTCAGCTCCTGGTTGGAGAAGGTTGCCTGCTGTGGCTCCTGCTGCGACGCGTTGTCCACCATGAAGACATGTTGGCCAGTCATTGGGTTGTAGACAGAGTACAGCCCCGGCTGATTTGGAACAGCCTGAACGATTGGCTGCATCCCATTCTGCAGCTGCTGGTTGTAGAATCCTCCCGCAGGAGTAATGGGCGACTGAGCATACTGTTGCTGTCCAATGCCGCTATTGAGGTTCATCCCGTGAAACTGCTGAGCTGCAGCCTGGACGTTGATGAGCTGTTGCTGCAAACGCATCTGCTGCTGGGCAAGATACTGGTTGGTCGCAACAAGCTCCGCGTACACATCTGGGTCCATGCCGCATTCCTCGTTCTCCCCTTCGATCTGAAGCGCCGGTGGAGCAAGAATCTGTTCGGGCAAGTGATACATTTGGTTATGTGCACTCACGCCGTACGGGTCATGCTGGTTCTTGGGGAATCCAGCTCCCACAGCCGTATGAGGGATGCCACGACCATACTGGGTGTTTTCTTTGGCAAACGCGTTGTATCCGATTGCCGGTTGTTGCAGCTGAGTCGGTGGGGCCGAGTTGGGTGGTACAGCTGGTGATTTGGGCGCAGTTCTCAGCCCGGCTAACAAGTGAGAACGACTTGTCCGAGGGGTGGGATTGGGATTGGGATTGGCTGGCTGGGTCTCGTCGATGGTGGAGATATTGGTTGGAGGAGCGACACTCAAGCGTTTGATATGAGAGCCCTTTCCGCGAGAAGCAAATCCAGTTCCTGGGACTCCCAAGCCATTGCCAAAGGAGTTTTGGGGGTTGTAGGTCATCTGAGCAAGACCGCCAGCGTTAAGACTCATGATGATTTTTGATTATTCTGTACGGAGAGCGAAAGGATGGTTAACGTTTAAGGAGGGAGTGCCCGAAGGTCGTACTGATGGATCCAAAATCTGTGCTGCAGCTGATGGAATCTTCACTTTTGCACCCAATGCAAGCTCAATCACTCGAGAAGCTGAATACAAGGTAGTAGATGCTGAATATCGAGTGTAAAGTGCACGGTGCAGATGGACGATCCAACACCAAGAGCGAGCGAACCTAGACATTTTAAGTGTTAGAAAGCTGCCTACGTATGACTGTGGGCCAGTGTGGACCATGTGACTTACAGATGAAGAACACAGCAGGCAGTGATTCAGAGCCGAAGTGAGGTGATGCGAGGTGATATAGAAGGGTGAATTAATTGGTGTTAATTAGTGAATACGATACGCTGGAATATGATCTAGGAAGGCACGAAATGATGGCGGAAGCTTGTGATTGCGCTGCAAAAATCAAGCCAAGTGCGATGAAGGAAGATATCGGACGACGCGAGGAGTGGTCTTTCCCTCCCGGATGATGTTGATGAAGGGATGCTGGTGATCTCAGAAGCGTCGAAGAGAATTTCCCACGCGAGACGCGACCCTGTTCCGAAATTGCGGCCGGCCTGGACAATAGTGAGTGCAAAAGAAGGGAAGGACGAGCGGGCGGTGAAGAGGGACAAAGAGGGCAGGAAGGCAAACAAGGAGGAGTCGGAGTGGGTATAATTATGTGGAAGAGTACAAGAGAGCGAAGGAGGGACTGGGACAAAGGTGGTCAAGAGTGAAATACAGCAGCAGATGGGAAAGATGAGGATGAAGTGCTCTGGTTGGAAGGATGTGGCAGACTCTAGGCGGGGCGGGGGGGAACTGGCACCGAATGGGAGAAAGTCCAGGGAGAACAGCGAGCAGGGGCAGCGTGGAGATTCTTGCGCTACATCAAGTCGGACCTTAGCGGCAGCAGTGCGACGGTCCACGGGCGAGTCGGTACAGGGCTTTCAGGGGGGGCCCCTAGAATGGGCATGTTGAATTGGGCCATTGAACGGGCGACAATTCATCGTGGCTTGTCTCACTTGTCTTCTCCCTACCAATGAGCGGAGCGGATGGCGCAATCATCGATATTGGCCCTGTCCCTTCGTGCCCTTGCCTTTGTCCGCAATCAGCCTCTTCATGCCTGCCATTTGATAGACGACCAAATCCACCATTATCATGCCCTCCCCACCCGTTCTTCACAGATCACACAGTCACAACGGCGGTGAGGAATTGGCCCTGGTAACTCACGGTTCCAAGGTAGGCCTCCATCAAGAAACAGCCCCTCCGTCGAGGCCTCTATCTTTCGCGCCAAAAACGGTCAACATCTGACAGAGGGGAACTATCGATGGCTGGCCCGGTAAATCCCCCCCTCCATAGTCCATAGCGGCGGCGCTTAAGCATGCCGGTTGTCCTTATGAGTCTCGACTCGACAGCCTTCGCGACGTGGGAAACTCCCGACCAGTCAAGGCTCCGCTAAAGATGTTGGTCTTTGGGAACCGGGTGTCGGCGTCGCTTCCTTCTCCAGCAAATCTGCGTGCACCTCTTCTCAAACAGACGACAGGCCGTCGCATAAGGCTTGGCCTGCGCAAGCTCAGTCTCACGCACACACCACCCGTGCGGCTAGGCCGGAAGCAGCACGTCCGACTGCCAGATATAGTCCTGAAACACCCTCGGCAATGGGTGAGACGCTGGCTACGGCCGACGGAGTGAATGTGGCATTATCAAGTGAAGTATGCTGTTTTTGGAAGGTAAGATTCCTGTCTATAGTACCCATAGATGACATGATCGATTGATGGCGCTCTGAGCGCTCATGACACCTATGTTCCCATCATACTGGACAACTGTCCATCCATCCAAGTCTATGTACAAAGCTCCGCCGGAAGAATGACCGCACTGGCACATCCCCGAAACCAAAGTCTATCGTTGTCAAAGGCAGCGAACGTACAGTAGAAGATACACACAGGCCAGCTAGAGTGAACGTGCCGCGGCGTCAATTGCCGGCAGAAGAACAAGAGGAATGAGAAATGGATGAGCGAGTGTTACATGTTCGTATCGTATATGGCGTGAAAAATTGGTGACCTTCAAGGTGTCTGGGACTTTTCCTCCGCCGTATGTGGGATGCACATGTCCAATACCCTGAATCAAACACCGCCGCCCAAGGGGTATATGTGCAGTCGAAATCATGCAGTGTCCTCCTCGACACTGGATCCCTAGAACTCCATGTGAAATGCCATGACTGGATCGTGGCGCAACTAGTCGCTGTTGGTTGCGCTGTTGGTTGTAGATTTGCTACCCGGTCGATTCTTGAACGCGGTCTCTGCCCCGTTCACCTGACCGGAGCCAGTGCCGTTTGCACTGCTCTTTCTTTCAATGCCATTGGCAGGGCGCCTTTCGAAGACTCGGGAGCCTTTCCTCTCGATCTTGTTGCCATTGCGCTTCTCAGAACCTCGCGGGGTTTTCTTTTCTACGGACAAAGTCCTTTTAAGCATGGCCTGACTGATCGATCTAAACCGACCAACCTTTTCGGCAACGGGCTCCTCCGCTTCGATAGTGATGGGTTCTTCCTTTTTAATCTTGCAGAACAAAGTTGCAAACAGAAACTGGTCACCATTGTGATCAAATAATGGAAGGTGGCGGTAGCCTTCCTCAAGAGCGCTGAGCTTTGCCGTGAAGGTTGCCAATGGATCGGCATTCGGATTGTTGTTGTAACTTCGTCTATCTGGTGAATTCCACACCGTCCAGCGAACAAAGACGAGATCGGGATACTTGGTGTCCAGAGAAAGCTTGAAAGCATCATCGAAAATAGGGTTGTAGCCATTGGCTTGCACCATACGAGTCCTTCGGCGGTGAGGCGAACCAATACCAGACATCCCATTCCGGGCAGATGCATCTTGGCCTCCTTCGCCAGCGGCCAAACCTTTGCCTTTGTCTTCCGCGCTAAACATCTCGATCTCGATGTAGGGATCGAGAATATCGTCTGCGCTTATACGCAGAGGGCGCGGTAGCTGCTGCGCAGAAATCACGTCGACCGAGAAACGAATGAACTTTCGCTGGATTTTGGCGGGCCCAGGTGACGTCGGCTCCGCAGACGAGGCCGCCAAAGCCAAGGTGGACCGCAGTTCGTTGGGCTTCAGGACGTAGCCACATTGATCGGAGCCAGAAGCAAACATGGCATCGTTCATCTGCATTCCCAGGTCATAAGTCTGCCAATTCAGAGCAACCATTTGTACGCCCCTTCTCCAGAACATCAGCGGATCAGGATTCGTAGAGTCGATCCGGTGCCAGTTAGGGTAAATGCGCATGAGATGGCGCATGTTGTGCTTCTCCAACTGCGCTTTCGATTCCGCTTCCTTGGTTAGCTTCGCAAACTTGCCTTCAGGCACTGAATACACGTGGTTGTAAGTACGGCTCTCCGATGAGGCAAAAGATTTGAACGTGATGCCTTGAGTGTAGACGCCGAGTTCGCCGAGCTGTGTTATGATCTTGCCTTTTTGCTTTGTTGGCCGCCCTTTCGGCCGTAGCGTTGCGCCTGGTCCAACATCGCTGTCGTCAGCGCTGCTCATACTCGTCGTTGTCATGGATATTCGGCCGGCAAGCCAGGACTCTGCGGGGTCAGGAGGGCTTGTAGACGGAGGACTGGACAACGAAGGCCCCCGAGGGATGAAGGTGTTGTCAAGTATTTGCGGGCGTGAGAACGGCGAGCTCATGCTGCGCTCCTGAATCTTTGACGGTGTACCGAGCGACTGCTTCGGTCTCTGGCCGGCTTTGACTTTGACCAAGAATTTTTTGCGAAGTTCCTCGGGCGATGGCAAAGTGAGAGCATTCGTCATCAGCGGCTCTCGGATAAGACGGTCGCCAAATTTTGCAATGAGAATGTCAACCATGACCTGCTGCTGTTCGGGATTGCAGTGGACTTCGAGTGATATGATTACTGGATATGCAGACGCTGTGAAGGCATATTCTTCAATGACTGAGATACAATCCGCGAAGAGGACAGCGGTGGTTAAGGTGTGTCCATGTGATACTATGGGACGCCCGTCATCACCATCCCAGCAGTCGATCTCGATGCATCGACAACCCTTCTGTAATGCTCTGATGTAAGCTTCGACGCTGGAATTCCCAGCAACTTGACGTCCCAGTAGATATGTGTTATGTGAGCTGGAGATGAAATACTCATTGAGTGGTCGGTCCAGGCCATAGCTTGGCCCGCCGGTGGCCGTACCATTGTTAACTTGAATGTTATTGTACTTGGAACATATGAAATGAGAGAACCCATTGGAATCCATCTTCAACGCAGATTCATCTTGTGAGTCCGAGAGTATCGGAGTCTGTGAACCTGGTTTGGAAGCAAATTTGATAAAGATCTTGACCCATTGAGCCCGCTTGGGCTTAACATCGACACCTTGGACCTCTTGCAAAAAGCATAGGAACTCGTCCAGATCTAAGCCCTCGGTGCTTTTCATGGGAATCTTCCTGTAAATATCTTTAATGTCTGTGCGGTGTTTGAGCCGTCTCACAAAATCCTGGAATTCGATGAAGCTCAGGTAGCCTGTACCATCAACATCAGCCTTCTCGAACTGCGCACGCAGTACGTTGTTTGAGCACCAGATATGTAGGCTTCGACATAGACTTTCGACGCCTGCAAGTCCGAGGTGCTCTTCATCATCTGAACGGGGCTGTCCGTTGAAGAGCTTGTCCATCTCCCGCCTCCAATGGCCCCTGAGGATTCTCTTGTCTTGGCCCGCGAGGCCGGCCATGAGGTCATGTCGATAAGTAGAAAGTTCCTCCAAAGTAGTTGTCCAGAGCTCGAAAACATGTTGATTTGGAGCAATGAGGTGCATCGTCTTGACAGGCCGGCCTTTGCCTCGATCCTGATCAGCATAGATGATGGTGAACCATCGAGGTTCTGCCTCGGCGGGCACTTGGAACTCCTCCCTGTAGATCCTACCGTCTTTCTGAAGGCGCATTTGTCGAATGTCGTCGATATAGAATCTTTTGTTGATGTTGGTCTTATCCCAGCAAACTTTTCCAGACTCGGTATCCAGTATGAATTTCAGGTTCTTGCGCTTGTTTTTCGTCACCTTGATGAGCATCGTACCGCTTCGTAATAATGGTGGCACTATTGGCGCAATGCCACCCTCCGTCAAAGAGGCAACAGGATGCAGTGAGTTCTCCCCAAGTATGACACCATCAACAGAGAGGCCGAGACCGTTCAGCGAGGTCGGGCTCTGTACCAGATCTTCATGTCCTTCGTCCAGGTCTGACTCGATCAAGCCCCCGTCTGTCCCAGCTTCGCTTTTGCTTCCACTTCTACGGCGCATCATTACGGGCCCCGAGCTCTGATCACGGCTTGCGACATGATTCGAGGATGTGCGTCGCCGCAGACGGTTTGCTGCTCCCTGAGATATCCGTCGTATCAACCCGGGACCCTTGCCAGCCGCCACCACTTCGCTCATGGCATTTTGTCGCGGTGACATAGGTATGGCCGCGAGGGACTCGGGCAGTTGCAGTGGAGGCGGAGCATCGAGGTGTGGAGGGTAGCGTCCTCGAGGGCCCTCCGGAGAGGACTGAATCGAGGTGTCCGCAGGAGTGGTCGATGATGAGGCTGAAGGCGTCACAGCTGATGCGGGCGTCAAGGTGAGAGGAGTATTTGTGACGACTTGTTGCTTGAAGGCCGATTGAGCGGATTTCAAAGATGGGCGTCCTTGCTTGGCCGAGCCATTGGTCAAGGCTGGCGATGGAGACGTCGCCGAAGGCGCCATGCTAGGTTATGAGACCACCGAGTAGCCTCCTTCGAGGTTTGCCTGCAGAATTCTTCTGGTCCGGCTTATGACCAGTCGGGGAGGGGTCAAATCATGATTCGACGGAGTAGCTAGAGCAAGAGGCAACTGGCTTGCTGCATCTCGCCTTCCAGAGGACAAGACTTGAGCGGTAGAAGGCGGACTGTCTTGCGGAAGATCTGAACGCGCGCCAGGTCCAAAAGTAGGTGTGTCAACGTAGGTGTACTCAGGTTGCGAGCTGTTTCACAAGGGTAGGCTGCGACGAAACATCCTGTAAAATCGGCGAATAGCCGGAGAGGCCACAAGCGCAGTGAAATGACGAGTTCGATGGTTGTTCGAAGGCAGGGAGCGTGAGAATCGTCTCGGACGATGATGCAGCAGATGATGGATGGTTTGAAGGAAGGAACGTTACTTGTGGATTCGTATATTTGGGGCTGCAGGAAAGGAGCGTCAGGTCTGGGAGCTGAGGGGGGGATTATGAGCAAAAGTTGTGGTGAGAAAGTTTGCTGGGATGGAGTTGACGTGAGCCCCTGCAAAGACAAAGCAGAACGACAGGGGTGCTGGGGCCTCTATTCCGGTTGAAGCGAAAAAGAAAAGCACGGCCGAGGGCTGTGACTCGACGAAGCAGGATTTGCCCGGTCACCGTTGCAAGGAGCTCAACTACTTCTACTATGGGGCTGGGCAACTTTGGCATTCCCAAAATGCTCTGTTGCATCGAGCGATCCGTAGTCTGACCGCATTCCGCCCCTTTGTCCACACAAGCCTATACTCAACTCGACCCGCATTGCATCAGGCCGTCAGCGCCATTAAGGGGGCCTCAATGGCACGAAGAGGAGCTGGACGTATCTATTCCAGTGTCAACTCTCAATCCAGCCATGAAGGATTTTGTGATGATATTGTGCTTGACGACTTCCAGCCGCGTCAGCTATCCATCGCTCTGGTTTGTCTGGGATTGACTTTTCCTGTCCCTGATTTGCACTGTCATGTCTATGTACCCGCTAGCGTCAAGCTAGCTCCCATTTCGAAGTTTCGATGGCCTTCCGACGAGAGCCGTCGCTCGCTCTCTGCTCTCTTCGGGCTTAGTCCTGTCACCGGCCGGCCTCGCTCGTGGGCTGACTTCATAGCGCTCTTACTCCGCATCTTAAATTTTACGCGTCGCCCCTTTATTCATTGTGCAACGTACGGGGCACGTCGTACAACCTTGGAACGCTCATGCCCCGAGGACGTGTAGGACTTCTACCGGCCATGTGTCGGCGCAGCAAAGTGCCAATGTGACATCATCTGCGCATATTCCCAAGAGCATCAGCCGTCTTTTCCGGATCGATGACCGCCGTCTCCAGGCATATACTCCGTATGTCGTACAAGTAGAGCCTTATCATGTACAGAATCCTCCTCTTATGCACGCAATAAGTACATGGCACAAGGATCTGCCAATACCCCCTGATAAGGGGTGCCACGTTTCCCAGTAGTATGGTAGCTCAACGCACCCCATATTTATCCCTGCACACGGCACGTCTTTAGCAGATTTACTAAGATCAAACCGGGTCAGCGCTTCTGCTCTGGCGACCGCTTGTATGATGGCTAATCAAAAATCCTGGGAGGACAAAGGATGGACGCAGGACGAGGAATATGCGCAAGATAAGCTTGGCTCTGACGGCGAAACGGAGCTATCGGAGTTGGTTGTAATATGGAAGAGGCTGAGGACATGCAATTCAAACAGCATGTTCTCGGAGGATTTCGAACAGGGAAGACACGCCACCATGCATCTCAGCACGCAAATAGACTGGGGACAGCCTCGTGGCATTCGTGTTACGCAGGAACTGTTGCGAAATCCTTCGTGCCTTGGCAGCTATCGGCTAAAATTCACTGTAATGGTGGTCATTTGTCTCAGCCGCAAGAGCATGGATGCTTTATCAATACGAGGGCTGATTTGGCTGATGTTGTCTCGATACCAGAGACCCGTTGAATATCGAAAAACGTTTAGACGAGAAGACGAAATCCAACTCTAACCTTCGGTATCTCAATGTGTGCGGGATTTACCCTAGGGTCAGACTAGGCTACAATTTGGCCAAGCCCAAATATAAAGTGAGGTACTCGATCACGATCGGACCGTTATCTCCTTCAGTCTCCACAAGCTGGCTCTGATGTATGCTAGTATTCTGGTAGACCGCATGCCGCGACGAATACGTACATGCAGGTGGCTTCGCCAGAGGTCACGGGTGTCCTTGGACGCAAAGACACATACTTTAGATTCAGCGATTCCTACTGCACAGTGAGGCGTTCATTGTGCCTTGCCCAGAACGTTGTATCACCCGAAAGACTCGTCCCCTCGTCTATCATTTCCATTCTACTCCTGACATGGATGTTCGGATCCCGGGCAGCTCGATCCCGATCCCACTTGTCATGTACGAGCCTCAAGGGGTTAGCTGAGGCGAATTATCTCAATCCTCAAGAGGATCCGTGCGTTCAATGACTTGTAGTTCGCTGTTACCGTTGGGCATCGACCGATCCTTTGATACATCCGACCTATCGATTCATCTGCTTCCGAGCATGTTTCGGACCGCCAACGTTGAAGTCAATGTTGGTCACGCCTCTACCAGATAGTGGATATATAGCTACAATTGGAGGCAACCTCACGCGAAGAGACCGAGATGAATACTGTTACAAACTGTCAATGGTTGAATGGATTCGAAGCTTTGCAAGCCCTACCGGCCGAATAAATAAGTCAATTCCAGTAGCCCTTCAGAAGATGTGTCTCACAGTCAGTGACTAGATAACCCGTATGCATGTTTCGCCCTATGTTTATCGCCGTGAAAGAACAGCATTCCAGCTGGATTGCGGAAGAACGAGATGAATGACTTCTTCAGGAAATCCACAATTGTAATTCTCCCGTGGAGAAAAGCAGCAGACATGAATATGACAATGCTAGTAAACAGCACTGCACGTGAGACTCTCTCATCCCAATCCGAGCGGCCCTTAAATCATTGCTATACGGGAGGATGCTTGGAATTCAGCGGAGAAGGGCATTGATTGAATCGTGTGCCTCTTGAGTGTTCCCAAGGGAAGTACGCTCGCCGGGTAACGGTCAGTGCTCATTTTTGACTTTTAGCGTGTCCGCGCGGGCTGCTCAGGGAAAATGCTTGCATTAGAAATTCGCCGTGGGTTCTTCGAAAAACTCCAATGCTCCCAGCTAGAGATTACGTTTCTGACATGACCAAGTCTGCAAGGCTTACGTGGCCCAGCTTTGAGGGTCCAAGCGCAACATCGTCCTCAAACAGTGTGAAACGGTGCTACTAGGTAGCAGGGTGATTCTGATACCGGAAAATATAGTCTGAACCGAAACGGAGGATCAGCCTAAACAGACGTGCTGTCCTCAGGATTGAGGCCTTACCAGTCAATGATCTGATAGCATGTTCTCCCAGGCTGGGCGCAACGCCTTGGGACCGGGGCGCTTGGTTCTTGTGGTGACTGACTCGACACGTAGCTATTGCATACTAGGGACTATCTCTTGATCGTCCGGCTCTTTTCCATAATTATAGGTAGTCCTTCTTCCGGCTGGTTCTGGTGTATTGATTCATATGCCACTCCGTATCGCCTTCTTTGTTCTCCAAAGTGCCACCTCTGATTTCAAACAGACGCATTGTGAGCCGAGGGCCGACTTCTGCCAGTTCTACGCTCTGGTATCCTGTCCGTACGAAGACATGATGCCGTACCTCGATGCTGTCCGCAATATTCTTGAAAGTCACCACACGATTGCCCACTTTCTGATTCGTAGTAGCTGCTTCGCGAGGGGGAAAGATGTGTTTGAGAATTTGAGCCACGCGCTGGCCAAGCGGAGTAGTAAATCCCTCGAATAAGAGATGTGGATATGATTCCGACACTGTTCCTCGAGCCGAGTCTGGCAAATCGTGTCGTAGGAGAACGTTGTGCAGAGAGAAGGAAGCGGTAGGGCCGTGAGGGAGGTGCGATACAGTCAGGGCGGTAGGTGTACCCCTGTGCTCATGGAGAAGCAGAATATCTGTGAGACCTGATGCATTGGCGCTAGAGACGAGGTTCGGAAGAATCGTTGTCCCACGATTCAATCGAATAGAAGTGGGGAGTAGAAGACGGATCTCTTTGGCAAAAGCCGAAAGACGAGTGGATGGTGATCGTGAGGTAGTCACCAGAGGCCTTGGCTCAAGGATCCCGGATAGATGAGCATATTCATCGTCAATGGCTAATGCATCTGCTGGGGATGCAGCAGTCTCATCGAATTTGTAGTCTTCGCGAAGGGCCTTATCGTTGGCAACAGAAGGGTCCAAGGGCTTCCCTGTTGCCAATGAGGCCTTCAATTTTGCACGCTTCTCAGCAGTTTCAGCATCCCGCAAGATCAGAGCCCGTCGATATAGGTAGTCCCGCCTCTCGCGGGCTTGTTTTCTCTGTCATCAGGTCAGTATTGCCAAAGTAGCTGGTGAGCCAAGATAGAAGCAAAGAGTCCCACATACTATCATGGCGAGCCTTCGAAATCTTTCAAGACTCCGAATTCGATGTTAGGCCTCGTGCAGCTTTGTGAGATCCTTCTGGACATGGACAGTCAGTAATCCCCATGTAGAATTTGTCAATAACACTGGAGGCACAGCAAATCTCACGTTCACACATGAACAACGTTTGGGAATTCGACCAATTCGTTGCAGGAGCCGGTGCTAGTGCCACTCGGTTGTTGGTAGTGGCGGGTGGGGGACTTGGCCGCAGGAACACCTCCCTGTCTTCCGAACGATGTGTGAACTCCGTCCTGTCGCGGTTCCGATTCATTCGATTTTTCTTCTTGTTGTCTGAGGCTGAAGCTCGTGTAAAAGACTCATCCGTGTCGTCGACAGCGATAGGGGCATGTTGAGCCAGACGTATCAGTTCCACAAGGAGTCGCGCTCCTCTCTCAAAATCTGGACCATTCCTTTCAAATACTGATCTAGAACCTTTCGATAACTTACTAAGGCGTCATGGAAGGCGCCTTTACACATCTGGGCAATCACCTGGTATCAGATTCTGCCCCTACAATCAACGCTGGCGACGATCTCTCAACTATAGACGCCGATGAGAGCATACTCGATCAAGAGTACGGAAGAGGGAATCTATCTGGAGGCCCACGACGACGTCGACACGATGACGAGGACGACGGCACAGAAGCGTTCGACGACGATGATGCGGAAAGCATGGTTAGCTCAGGAGTGAATGGGGTGAATGGAAAACAAGCTACAAGGGCGGAAGAGGAGAAAGAGCTCCCACCGCATGCCTGCGCGTGGGTGTAGACCATCGGTTGGAAGTCATAATGCTAAAATTATGGAATTAGGTATTGCGGCATCCATAATCCAAGCTCCGTTGTCAAATGCCTGGCCTGCAGCAAATGGTTTTGCAGCGCCCGCGGTAACACCTCGTCTTCCCATATCATCAACCACCTCGTTCGGGCCCGTCACAAGGAAGTACAGTTGCATCCAAGCTCTTCCCTAGGGGATACTGTTCTTGAATGCTACAACTGTGGCACCAAAAATGTGTTCCTACTGGGCTTCATACCCGCCAAGTCAGATACTGTAGTGGTACTCCTTTGCCGCCAGCCTTGCGCTGCGATGCCGTCGTCGAAGGACATGAATTGGGATGTGTCACGATGGCAGCCGTTGATCGAAGACCGCTCTTTTCTTAGCTGGCTGGTGTCTTCGCCCACGGATCAGGAACAGCTGAGGGCCCGTCACTTGAGCCCGCAAATGATCGCAAAGCTCGAAGAAATGTGGAAGGATAATGCCGCAGCCACGATTGCCGATCTCGAAAAAGGTGCTGGGGTTGATGACGAGCCGGCTCCGGTTTTGCTCAACTATGACGACGCCTACCAGTATCAGAATGTGTTCGGTCCGCTAGTCAAGATTGAAGCAGACTACGACCGGAAGCTCAAGGAATCACAGTCTCAGGACGGCCTGATTGTACGTTGGGACTTTGGGCTCAACAACAAGCACTTGGCAAGCTTTGTGCTGCCCAAGCTCGAACTCGGAGACGTCAAACTTGCAGTTGGTGATGAGATGCGTCTTAAGTATACCGGAGAGTTGAGGCCAGTATGGGAAGGCGTAGGTTATGTGATGAAGATTCCGAACAACCAATCTGATGAAGTCACTATCGAGCTACGCACAAAGGGCGATCACAAATCAGTTCCGACGGAGTGCACACACAATTTCAGCGCAGACTACGTGTGGAAAGCTACATCGTTCGACCGAATGCAGTTGGCAATGAAGACATTTGCAGTGGATGAAATGAGCGTTTCAGGTTATATCTTCCATCGTCTCCTTGGTCACGAGGTTGCAGCAGCACCGATGAAGACGAACATGCCCAAGAAGTACAGTGTTCCCGGACTACCCGAGCTCAACGGAAGCCAGATCAACGCAGTGAAGAGCGTTCTCCAGAAGCCTTTGAGCTTGATACAGGGTCCGCCAGGGACGGGCAAAACGTATTAACCCGATTGTATTAGGTGGGCCGTGTGCTGACTTCGCTTAGGGTAACATCGGCCACGATCATCTACCACCTTGCGAAGATCAATGATGGGCAGGTCCTCGTCTGTGCGCCTTCGAATGTGGCTGTCGACCAGCTTTGCGAACGCATCCACAAGACGGGTCTTAAGACTGTACGTGTGACCGCCAAGTCTCGAGAAGATGTCGAGTCACCCGTCGGTTTTCTCTCGCTACATGAGCAAGTTCGCATGAACGACAGCAACATCGAATTAATTAAGCTGAATCAGCTAAAGAGTGAGCTGGGCGAGCTCTCCAGCCAGGACGAGAAAAAGTACAAGACACTTACTCGTAATGCCGAGCGCGAGATCTTGACGAACGCAGATGTCATCTGCTGCACCTGCGTTGGAGCAGGTGATCCTCGGCTTTCAAGGTTCAAATTTCGCACGGTCCTCATCGACGAATCTACCCAGTCTGCGGAACCTGAATGTATGATTCCCTTGGTGCTTGGATGCAAACAGGTTGTCCTCGTTGGGGACCATCAACAACTGGGCCCAGTGATCATGAACAAGAAAGCCGCGAAAGCGGGTCTCAATCAGTCCTTGTTCGAGCGACTTGTTATTCTCGGCTGCGCACCCATCCGCTTGAACGTGCAGTATCGCATGCACCCCTGTCTTTCAGAATTTCCGTCGAATATGTTCTACGAAGGTTCTCTACAGAACGGCGTGACCATGCAGCAGCGTCTTCGTCGTGACGTCGACTTCCCATGGCCGGTTGTCGATTCGCCAATGATGTTCTGGTCTAATCTAGGCAACGAGGAGATCTCAGCTTCTGGTACCTCGTACCTCAACCGCACAGAGGCGTCTAATGTTGAGAAGATCATCACACGCTTCTTCAAGGCTGGCGTACATCCTAATGATATCGGTATCATCACGCCTTATGAGGGCCAGCGAAGCTACGTGGTCAGTTCCATGCAGAGCACCGGTACATTCAAGAAGGAAAACTACAAGGAGATCGAGGTCGCCTCAGTCGATGCCTTTCAGGGGCGGGAGAAAGACTTTATCGTCCTCTCCTGCGTTCGCTCCAATGACCATCAGGGCATCGGTTTCTTGAGCGATCCGCGCCGTCTTAACGTTGCGCTCACCCGTGCAAAGTATGGCCTTGTTATCCTAGGCAATCCGAAAGTTCTGTCTAAGCATCCCCTGTGGCATTACCTTCTGCTGCATTTCAAGGAGCGCAACTGCCTTGTCGAAGGACCGTTGTCTAATCTGCAGGTGTCATTACTTCAATTCAGCCGGCCCAAGCAATCCTACCGTGGACCTCAACGTTACCAGATGTCGTACCAGCGCGCCTCGGACATGGTCGATGGCATGCAAAATGGCCGCAATGGTCGCCAAGAGTACAACGATTCCGGATCTCTTGTCGGCTACATTCCCGACGATGTATCGTCGGTTCACTCCTCCGCCATCGGTGGTGTCGGTGTTCCCTCAGCCTATCCTCAGATGTTTTCAGGCTTTCAAGATACTTGGCCGGGTCTCAACGGAGTCCGTCGCGCAAACGGCGCAAAAAGCCGGGCCGGCACCGAGAGTGTTGCTGGCGAGTCTGTGGCTGCTACGGAGTCAGATATCAATGGTGCAAGCACTGCTGGCGGCAAGGGTGGAGTCAGTCTTGCTGGTCTTTCCATCAACGATGCCAAGCAGACAAGTCTCAGTCAGTCCGATCGTCTAAAGCGTTATGTGGAATCAGGTGGACAAGTTGCGGTCGGGAGCCGTGGCCCCCATGGCCCAAATGCAGAGGAAGACGTGCGGAGCATCTCCACATCCTTTGCTAGTCAAGTCGGACTTGGCGGCTACGAATGATAGTGGACTCGATTTGCTTCACACAGTAGTGACAATGGATCGAAGTCTGGTCTAACCAAAGCGCAAATTTTACAGCAGGGCCAATGCTCAATCACGACGAAGCTTGTTCGTGCAGAAAGCTTTCCGCCTCCGGAACTGTCTCGTATCGAGATGCAGCTGCCTTCAGGACCTCCTCATGGCTCCCAAAGACACAGTTAGGAGGCGGAAGCGGTCTGCCCGTCGACAACTACCGGGCAGAGAACGTGCAGAAGGGCATGTCGCCGTGACGCCGTGAGCTGAGGGTGGGGTTGTACTACAGTCGTTACAGATACTAGGTGCTTCAATCTGTGCAAGGGTGATCGGGATCTGGTTTGCGTTGCGGTACTCTATCAATATTCTACATTGCACTCCATCAACACTCTCTACTCACTAATTTCCACTTTGCTAGTATTTAGGTAGATCAGAATGCATCCTGCAATCCTTGAACTTGCTGAACTCGCGACTCTATAAGCATTATCGTGAATGCATTGGCGGGCCAATCTCCACACGCATAATGTTTTCAGGCATCTGCCCCAACAGTCCTGCATGCAACGAGCATGAGGACGGACGTTGAGTGCCTAATTTCGAATCGGCCCTCCATTCCGATTTCGAGTGCAGTCTCGCGGCCATCCTAGGATTCGGATTTTGTTGTACTGGTTGCAAAGCTTTATTCCTTTCGAGACCCTGGTGAAGCCGTCTTCCGCATCGCTTCTCGTTGTTCAGCACCTTCAGTCTTCCAATTTCCAGCTCTCGATGCACCTGTTGCAGGATCAATCGCGCTCCATTTTGCGGAGCAGTGCTGCCCCAATCCACGATAACAGCCTTCTCCCATGCCCCAATCTTAGAGGCCCGCCAAATGCAGCCACACCACCCCTCTAAAGTCTAGCGCTGACTTCCCGAAGAAGACGTGATCCTCAAACGCATCCAATGGCGTCCAACGAAAAGCGAGGGTCCACATTGTGGCCCCAAAACGGTTGCCTCCTCCACGGGCTCCTGCCTTAAAGCGGTATAGCACAGGGCGCTGATGATGCTTAGCGGCAGCCATGTTGCATGCATGATTTGATGAAACTCCCACTCCTGACTCCATCCCATGGTCTCATGCCATTAGATCTGCTTTTCGCCCCCAGCACCAGCGTGGGAGAATCCAGGAGTCTGGTCACCCGCCGCTAATGATGGCGTTCCCTCGGTCCCTGGAAGTGGAAGGGGACGATGCTGGGCCTGCTTCGCGCCTCTTGCGCCGTCATTCTTTGTTCACATTTTCAGTCTTTTAATCACCATAGTTTCACTGATCCGCCTTAACTGAGACCTCGCAGTATCAATCGTCTTTCTCTTCACATTTTCCACAATGACAGTACGCAAAAACCCAACCATGCCTCGAGGCTCTACAGGCGACTTCGATGGCGACGTCAAAGTATCGAACAAGCCGCCCTCGAAAGCAGATCTCGAGCGTGTGGCCGACCTGCCAATCCTTGATGCGAATCGCAAAGCACACAAGTTTTCAAGTCTCTACAAAGACAAACACAAAGTCCTCATAATCTTCATACGGCATTTCTTCTGCGGCGTACGTTGTGTCTCCTCCCCTTTCCCATCAAGCAATCCCCGGCATACTGACCTCCGTCTCCCAGAACTGCCAAGAATACCTCCGCACCCTCTCCTCCGTCCTCACTCCCGCCTCCCTCCTCGCCCTCCCCACCCCCACCGAAATCGCCATCATAGGCTGCGGCCAACCCGACCTCATCCCCATGTACACACGCGCCACCGCCTGCCCTTTCCCCATCTACGCCGACCCCTCCAAGCGCCTCTACTCCCTTCTCGGCATGACCCGCACCCTCAACCTCGGCCCCAAATCCCCCGAATACATGCAGCTCAGCATCCCCTCGTCCGCTTTCCGCTCTTTCATCCAAGCCCTCCGCTCAGGCAGCAAAGCGCTCTCGGGCGGCGATTTCTGGCAGGTGGGCGGCGAATTTGTGATTGAGGAGGGGAGGGCGGTGTGGTGTCATCGGATGCGCAATACGCGTGACCATGCGGAGTTTGGGGTGCTGAAGGAGGAGCTGGGGTATCATGGGCAGAAACCGCCGGTGAGGAAACGGTGGAGCACGGGGCTTGCAAGGTCGTTATCGAATCGAAGAAACAGTTGGTCGAGAAGTCGAGATGGGGGGGAGAGGGCAAGGCCGTCGAGTATGGTACTGGATAGGCTGAGGGAGGAGCCGGTCAATGGGCACGTAGATGTTGCGGCTTAGGAAGGGGAGGCTGACGTGCGTGTACTTTAAGCCTGGAATGGGGCGTTTGGCGGGGGAGTCACAAGGCTGGGGCAGGTGGATGTTGCGGCTTAGAAAGGGGAGGCTACCGGAGCTACGACAGCATGGAAGGGGGCGTTTGGCGCTGGAGTCATAGCGCTGGAGGATGTGGTAGCTGCTCTGTGAGTAGGTTGCTCTTGATGTCCATACGCACATATACCCAGCTTGGCCTTGATTCGAAGTTTCACCAACCAACCGTCTTTTTGATCCTTGCCACATCATTGATGCTCGAGCCATCCGTTTTCTGCAGCTTCAATCTGAATAAAAGCATTCCCTGCCACCAAGACACTCGCGAGGCGGGCTCAATGTCGTAGATGCAGGACAAGCGCTGTCTGAAATCATGGATCCTTTTTCATTTCGACCACGATCTATGGGCGAGCAAGGAAAGGAAAGAAGTAAAAGACAATACTGACAGTGCTTCTCAGGCAGGTGTTTCCAGAATCCACGTCTTGGTGAACAGTGATCGTGAAAAATTCCAATGCCTGTAGATTTATATGGTTCAACGGTTACACGATTTTGCATGACGAACGAATCGAACAGGCATTTCGTGTTTTAGCCGTGGGACCCTATGTCCAGATTCGCTTGTTTGTGGATTCGGCCTGAGTTTGTAAGTGAACATGATGTATACATGACGGGTCTACACGAATGGGAACAAACATATGATCGTAATCTCCAGATCCCTACAAATCCCCCATACAAACAAGACTTGACATTCAGACCACTTGAGACAAGATTTTCCCCTCAGCTACCAACCCCTTCCCTCCCCCACCCTCAACCCCATCCCCATCGCAATTTTCCTCCCCAGCGCCATATTGACAAACTCCTCCCTCGCCAGCCCCCTCGTCGCCCTCGCCCACGCCTCGCCCCCCACCCTCCCCCTATCCAAACTCCTCCCCAAAAACGCCCTCGTCTCCCTAACCGCCCGCTCCTCCACCACGACCCTATACAGCTGGCTCTCAGCGACCGTGCCCGCGATGAGGATCTTGTCGATGTCCGGGATGGGCTTGGACTTGGCGTCGGCGAGGACGGCGTCGGCGTCGTGCAGGGCGCGGTGGATGATGGATTCGTTGGAGGAGAGGAGGCGCTCGAGGGCGTCGAGGGCGGAGATCTCGTGGTTGAGGTTGGCGAGGGTGCTGGTTAGGGCGGTGTGTTGCGCGTGGAGGGCGGGGAGGGCGGAGAGGTTGGCGGCGTGGGCGGCGTGGATTCGGGACGTGAGGGCGGCGGAGATGCTGGTGAGGAGGGCATCTTTTTGGGGGCTTGGGGGGATGGGCGGTGGTGGGGCGTTTTGGGAGGGGGTGGCGGCTGGGAGGGGTGTGTCGAATGGAGAGGTGAGGAGGTCGGGGAGGGGGGCCTTGGGCTGAGGTGGCGGAGGTTGTTGCTGGGGTTGTAGGCGGTTGGGGTGGTGATGCGGTGGATATTGTTGTGGAGTGTAGGGTTGACCGGATGGAGGTGGTCCGTGCTGACGGGGGTAGGACTGGCTGATAGGAGGGGGAAGTGGTTGAGAAGCGCCAAATGATCGCGGATTCTTCCAGTTGCCTTGTCCACGAACATTGCCGTCTGGTAGCGGAGGCAGGCCTTGCCCTTTGTTTGTGTATGGAATTGGACCTGGTCCTTGATGCCGGGGAGGCGGTAGAGTCTGATGTGTCCTCTGATTCAAGGGTGAGGCTTGCGGGTCAGTCCTTCCGTCATTCAGCACTGAAGGCGTGCCTCGGTAGTCTTCTGGCTCAGGGCCAACGTTATACCTCAAATGGCTGGGTCTCTGGGGTGGGTTGGGCGGCAACGCTTGGAGGGGCCCGCCGTGGCCGCTGTATCGTCGTTGCGGCTCCGCTTTGTATCTGTCATCAGATCTTGATGGATGAGGCGGTACTGGTGGTGGGCCCTGGGCTTGCAGGCTCTGTGATGTAGGGTGTGCATCGTATGGTTTCGGTGGAGGTTGGGGAGGTTGCGGACCCGACGTCGACCTCGAGCCAGACCTTTCAAGCTCAGGAGGTAGCGGTGGTACTGGTGGAGGTCCCCCATTTGAGATTGACCGTAGTGAAGGCTGCGCAGGCTGCGCTTGTTTGGAGATTACGGGTGGTTCCCGTGCAAATACGTCTTGGACAATCGAAACAAATTCAGGCAGACTGGATCTCTGGCGCAGGACGTATCAGCATGGTCGTGTCTTCCAAGCTTGCAAGCGGTGCAACAGCGTTTCCCGAGTGGTCTCCGTCTTAACCCGTTCGCAATGCATGCGCTTGAGGAGCCCTTGAATTTACTTACATCTTCTCTCCACTCCGCCAGATACGGATGGTATAGCCTCCCTTCCCCACTTACGTACTGTCCCGGTCTGACAGCCATGTCCTTTGCTGGTGTCACATAGCCTATAGGCGCAACCCTAGGATATTCGTGAGGCATCCATATCGAGATAGGGAAGAGGTAGGTAATTCCTCGAAAGTTTACAGGCAGTGTTCCGGCGGCATTGAGAAGGAGTGCCGAATGGCCGTGCTCATACGCTGTAACCTTTCAGTCAGAGGTCGATGTAGTCTTCGGCAGAATCTTGGGATTTGGTAGAGCCATACTGTAGACGCTGGTTCGGAGGGATAAGTTGGGGTTGTGGGTCAGCATTTGGGTGACATCGGAGTAAGTACGGTCAGGACTTTGGTATTCCTGCGAAGCCATCAGCAGGCAGTCTACCATAATTTGGAGGTGAAATACCCCTTGGAGAACATCGTACATCCAGTTCAACACTCTCTGAGGAACCCCCATAGCTCCCTGCTGAGTCGGCGCGACAAGGGTTGAAGGACAGCTTAGATGAGGGGTGTCAGGTGAAAAACAGAGACCGACTCTGCCTTTCGAAGCGTTTACTTTCTACAACATACCCACTGCAGCAGCTTTTCGTTGTCCTGTCAATTTATGTCAACGTTCATTTACGACGATGACGCTTGGCTCTTGGCGCGCATTTGGAGATGCCTGCCGCAAACACGACACCTCTCCAGCCCACGACACCGATATTTAGACAGAGCATCAATGTCTCGCAAACCTCCGAATAAGCCTGCTGGCCATTGATCACAAGTCTTTCCGCCATGGCTGATACTCCCATAGTCCTTGATGGAGGCACGGGCTTCTTGAAAGTCGGCTATGCAGCACAGAACTTCCCTGAGCACCAATACCCATCTATTGTGGGGCGGCCCATTCTCCGCTCCGAAGAACGCAATGGCGATATCGTCGTCAAGGACATCATGTGTGGCGACGAGGCTGCTGCTGCGCGATCAATGTTGCAGATTACCTACCCTGTACTTAAAAAGCTCCCCCCTTCTCTATTCACACCTACCATGGAGTCACTGACAGCGCTCGTTGCTGATGCTTACCTGGTTAGATGGACAATGGCATCGTGAAGCACTGGGACGACATGAAACATCTCTGGGACTTCACCTTCAACGAGAAAATGCGCATCGACACCACCAACCGCAAAATCCTTCTCACCGAGCCCCCCATGAACCCCCTCCGCAACCGCGAGAAAATGTGCGAAGTCATGTTCGAGGAATACCATTTTGGCGGCGTATACGTCGCCATACAAGCAGTGCTGGCGCTGTATGCCCAGGGACTGAGTAGTGGTGTTGTCGTTGACTCGGGGGACGGCGTCACGCACATCGTGCCGGTCTACGAATCCACAGTCCTTAATCATCTAACGCGGCGGCTGGATGTTGCTGGGAGGGATGTGACGAGGAATTTGATCGCGTTGCTACTGAGAAGAGGGTATGCGCTGAACCGGACGGCGGACTTCGAGACGGTGAGGCAGATCAAGGAGAAGCTTTGTTACGTTTCCTACGACCTGGAACTCGACAAACGGTTAAGCGAGGACACGACCGTTCTTGTGGAGTCCTACACCTTACCTGACGGCCGCGTCATACGAGTGGGCAGCGAGCGATTCGAAGCCCCAGAGTGCCTTTTCCAGCCCCACCTAGTAGACGTCGAACAACCCGGCATCTCAGAATTCCTCTTCAACACTATTCAAGCCGCAGACATCGACATAAGAAGCAGTCTCTATAAAGCGATCGTGCTCAGCGGAGGAAGCAGCATGTACCCCGGCTTGCCGTCACGAATGGAGAAAGAGATAAAGCAGCTGTGGCTCACGAAAGTCCTGGGCGGCAACCCAGAAAGGCTGAATGTAAGCCTTCACCTAACAAAACACATAGGCATGGGGTTAGGCTAATATCTGGTACACAGCAATTCAAAGTCCGAATCGAAGATCCGCCTCGAAGACGGCACATGGTCTTCTTAGGCGGTGCCGTCTTAGCCAACATCGTAAGACCTCCATCCTGATCCTTTTCGTCACCTCTCTCGCATCTCTTCTATAGTCCCCTTGCTTCTGACGAAAAGCTGACGCCTCTCATAGATGGCAGACAAAGAGAACATGTGGATCACGAAACAAGAATGGGAGGAGCAGGGAGCGCGCGCATTAGAGAAACTGGGCAAGCGATAGCCCTTCTATTCCCACCAAGACCAAATCATAGCACCCATACCAGCGCCGCCGACTACGATGACGTCCGTGGATAGCAGGGAGGAAAAGGCAAGGGGGGCGGTGACGGACAGGATCGATCGCTCAAAGCTGGATCGGAAGCGGATATGGAAAGGAGCGATTAGAAACGAAAGCCAACATCCAAATACCAGCAGCCTGGTAAATAAAATAAATCCTTTGATGCCCATTTTTCCCAATGTGTCAGTCTCATCCAAACAAGCCGACCATCTTCTTCAGCTTCTCTCTTCCTCTCTCTTCAAGTAGCCCACACCCCGTGTTCGAGGGACGCCCAATGCAAACCTTCCAACACATGATATATCGCGCACCAACATCCCTCCATACTACTCTGACACTGTAGTTGATACCTTCATTGGCGACATTTCTGGGAACAGGCAGTACAGCGTGCTCATGGCGTCGCTGAGAGCGGGGATGGCGGTGGAAGCGGGATATAAAGGATAAGCGGGTGGGATGTTCTCTGTCTAGCGGTGGGCTGCTGCTGCTGTTGAGGGTGGATGTCATACGGGTTGGTGTGGGATGCTGGGATGGGAATCGAATTACAACTAAAGTATATGACGGTTTGCTGCAATGAGGCTAGAGGGGAGTGGGCTATATTGCGCTGCAGAGTGTGAACACGCCGTGAGATGAGAACATAATGAGTTGGATGGAGCTATGGAGATATGCTATGGGAAATGCTTAGCGACCTAGATGTTATGGAGTATGCTGTAGATGTTTGTGGAAATGGTGGGAAGATGCTGTTTACACAAGAGGCAGCCCAATGTGTAGTGTGGGTGCTGTGGAGGAAGTTGAGGAGGTAAAATGGTTTCTCGGTGGAGAGAGGAGACGACTGGAGAGGGCGATTACCACGCCCTCCGATGTCGTGAACGGCCTGAACAGCTGCCAAAGCAGCCACAGATCCCCTTAACCGACCGCAAAAACCCGTTCCAAGCTTGAGCGAGTCTAGCCACCGATCGCCGGTGTCGCCTCAAGACGAGTAGCCTTCCCTCGCCATCGTCTTCTCCAACAACGACTGTATCCTAGATGCTGTGGAGAAAGTCGAGGAAGTTGCTCGGTCGAGAGAAGAGATGAATGGAATCGGAAATCGCCATGCCGTGGAGCGGCGAGAAACGGCCTGAAAAGATGCCAAAGCAGCAACAGCTCCACGCAACCGACCGCCAAATCCGGGTCCAACCCTGGGCGAATCTAGCCCCCGACTGTCGGTGTCACCGGAGGAGCAAGATAGCCTTCCCTCGCCATTGTCCTCTCCAACAACGCAGCAACGCCCTGCACCCAACCCGCGCCACAAGACTCACCCCTCTCCGGCAGCACCCACCGAAACGGGTCATTCTCATCCCCATCTCCCCGTCCCACCTTCTCCCAAGCTATCTCACCCCTCGCATCCCACTCGCAACGCGTACGTTGTAGAAAGAATTTCTTGAAGGCTTCGAAAGCCGTCTGCCAACCGCTTCCTTCTGGGGCCAGCATATGCGTCTTCGACGTCCCGCCCGGCGCGGAGTTCTTGACAAAGCAGGCATAATACCGTGGCAGGGAGTGCGACTCGTAGAGCTGCAGTCTCTGAGCACGAGGGCTGAGGATGGGGCAGCGGGGGCGGCGGAGGGGGGGATAGAGAGGATAAATTGGGGAGGTGAGGATGGGGGAGGAGCATACTTTCAGGCGGTGGGCTTCGTGCTTGTTCTTGTGGAGGTTGCTGCGGCGGAGGGTTATATCGTAGGTGAAGGATGTAGGGTCAGTGTAAAGGTGGTAGCCGCCTGGTGGTAGGTCACCTGGGAGAGTCAATGATGGGCGAGTGACTTGCCGGCATTCATGTTTTTGATGAATTCTTGGCAGCCGCGCTCGAAGCGCTTCACTGTAGTCTTGTCAACTTCTGCATCGAAAGGGACAGCGATAGGGGAAAGGGAAGATGCCATACTGCCTTCCGCTATGTTCGCTTCTCTTCTGGCCTTCTTATGCAGCTTCCTCTGAGCAGCTTCTTTGACACGGCGATCCATGCGAAAGTCGTACTCTCTCAAAGGTCTTTTCTTCATCAGCGAGTCTTCGAACCAGTCGAAGCTGACTATTTCGATCTTCTTGATCCCCTTGGCTTGCTGCACTATTGACGGAGAGTTAGTGAACCGACCATGACAGGGGACCGAGAGACGATACCCATAGCGGAATTCTTCTTGTATTCTTCCTTGCTACACACCAGGTGAGTTACGGTTTTGTTGATATCCTTGGAAAATGTGCCGCCATTCTTCTTGACCCAATGCTCCATCTTTTCATGGCTGCGTTTCGGACCAAAGTCTCCGGTGACAGCAATCGTTAGGCGCTGCATGGGGAACATCATCTTGGCGTGTGTAAACGGAAGGGTAACATAATCGGAGAAACCGGGAGATTGGATTTTTGGGGCGTTGACTGATTCGGAGGAGATCAAGTGCGGTCTGATCTGAGTCTAGTGAGGGCTTTCAAGGCAGAAACCGCATGCACGTGAATGTTGCACTGTGTGATATCACATTGACGGTATCTGCTGTTTAGTAACATGGAGTGAGACTGATATGCCCGGGTTCCGGTGATAGACTTGGAGGAAAGTAGAATGTTGTTTGGAACCTAGCAAGGACGACCCCTTCCTCAATGAGTTTTGATGTATTTTGAGAAAACTAAGCGTGAAAGTAAGGGGTTGAGCATTAAACGATCAAGGCCCCTGGTGATTCATTGAGCCAGAGAGAGCCGATGACGAAGTGGCCCGATTACTCTTGAGAGAGGAGCATGTTAGGAAAGACGCCGGCTTTGCTTCGACCAGTGTATTGATGGCGGAAGCTCCCGATTATAAGGACCACAATGTTTTTTTGATAAGTTGACACCGTCGTGAAACTCACAATGCAGGTTATCCGTGTCATCAATGGTGTCTGCTTGATGAGAAAACCTTCTGGGTGTGCAATAGTGGGATATCAGTTGCTGCGGAGTTCGTAGGGTGAGAGTGTCTCGGCACTAAACACAAAGTGAATTGGGTGTATTTGCTGCAGGATTCCCGAGCGACACCATGAAGACTACCGATGTCATAGGGCAACGTTGAATGGTGACTGAGCGGGAATTTGAGGACAAGAGCATTCTTGTCTTGATACTAAAACCAAGAGCTCATGCACTGGCAAAGTGCGCTTTTCAGGGGCGGACCGAGTCGCCACTCCTTTTGCAACGTCCTCTCCAACATCATCCACCTAAGCGTTCTGGCTCGAGGAACGCCTTTTCCTTGCGCTATGCGCCACTGCTGGTCGATCAATCCTTCGTCAACTCCTTGATATATTTCCACGAAGGGCCAGAGGCAGGTGCATCAGTTCTTGCCGGTTTACTCAGGCCGGTTCTTCCAGTCCACACCTTGGTAAACGGTAACCATGAAGCATTTAAAGGATACATGAAATTCTGAATGTTTCAACGGTCACTCGACTTCATCTTGAGCACCGGGAAAAACGTAGGCCCACAAGCAACCAGTCACTTCGTCTATCGATTATCATAAAGCATCGAACCTTGTTGTCCGAATTCGCTTCTCTGTGGATTCCTGAAAAACCGGCCTGAGCATGCGACAACCAACATGCGATTACAGGTTCGCCATTGACGATACCATGATATGAGAGAGCGACTTATATTAAACCTGCGTTTCACGTTTCGCAGCTGTGATGAAATCTCTGATCCTCTCCAGACTTTGCACGCCTTTCTCTTCAACTCCGCTACTCACATCTACAGCCACCAGTCTATCTCCGTAAGTTCGCAGCTGCCTGACAATTGGACCAAGATTCGCTGGTTCGAGTCCTCCAGCTAGGATGATGCGAAGTTCTTTATCTGATGTCAATAATTTTTCAATTGCCGCAAGGTCCTGCTTCTGACCGGTTCCGCCAGAAGCAGAGTCTATCAGTGGGAGGGCATGATACCCTCTATTGCCTACACCTGGATCATTAGGTCCAAATCGGCGAATGACAGGCACAGGTATGAGCAAAGCCCACTCGACGGGTTCCAACCCATGAAGTTGCACCACGTCGAGGTTGAGCAGCTTTTGCTGTGCTAGTATGTATTCCAGTGGTTGATCCTGGAACACACCTACAAGCAGAGCCCGATGGTTATGTCGGAAAAAGTTCGCCGTATGTTTGAAAAAGTCTGTAGCTGCAGAGGAGGCGCTCGACGATGTCTCCTCTCCGACCTCGGTTCGGGGTTTCTGGGTCTCGTGTACCATCTTCGAGATTGCTAGGGCGGTGTCTCTGTCGACACAACGCTTGCGACCCTCGACAAGTATGATACCGATCATATGGGCTCCCGTTTCAATGGCTGTCCGGGCAGCTTCTGGTGACCGCGTTCCACATATCTTGACGAGGAGATCTCGTGCTGGAGGCGCCTGCATCGTAGGTCGAGGCGGACCAAGTAGTTCTTGTACGAACGCCGTAGTGTCTTTAGCACGCATCAAAGCTTCGCCAACCAGGACGGCATCAACTCCACTCTGTGTGTAAGCCGTGACATCGTTAGGGCCTGAAATGCCGGACAGCGCCGCAATGATTGTATCTTGGCCTTTAAGGGTTATCAGCCGTGTAGTAGTCTCAAGGTCTACTTCAAAACTGGTTAAATTTCGGTTATTGACTCCAATCACAAGAGCTCCTAGCTTCCTAGCGACTCCCATTTCTTCAACAGTGTTTACCTCGACCAGCGGTTCCATGCCAAGCTGACGAGAGTAGTCGTACAGTCGCTGGAGTTGATTGTTCTCTAGCATCTTCACTATCAGGAGCACGGAATCAGCTCCCGCAAGCCTGGCCTCGAGTATCTGATCTACAAGCAATCAGTTTATAAGGCCTGGCAATATGCAAATGGTCTTGCTTACACTCGTCAAAGATAAATTCTATATCTTAGTCAGCGGCACTCAATAGATCCGACAAAGGCAGTTACTCACCTTTACGCAAGACTGCTGGACGGTTGGGCATGCCTTCTAGACTTTGTCGAACCGCTCTTAAATCATCAATACTACCTCTGAACCATTCAGGCTCTGTGAGCACGGAGATTACGTCTGCACCGGCTAAAGCGTATTGACGAGCTTGTGCTGGGGCGCACGTGCTCAAAGATATTATGCCTTTGCTTGGAGATGCGCGCTTGATCTCTGCCATTAAGCTTAGCTTGAATCGTGATGCCTTCAGCCTCGCTGGGAAAGAAATCTGTGGAGGGGAAAGGTTTAGGTCATATGCCGCCTGCAGGTCAGACAGCCTCTGCGAAGGTACAAGCTTCTGCTTCTCAATCGCAGCTCTCCTATGTGTGTAGATCTTTTCGAGTATAGACTGCGTGGCAGCAGAACCAGTGAGACTGCCAGAATCTTTGACACTGCTGGATTGGAACAGCCCGTTCACCTTGACCGAGTTGCTGTTCTCCACCCATGTCCCGCCTCGCATTGCTAGGAAGTTTTTGAGCATTGAACGTCCTTCTGCGGTGAGAATACTCTCTGGGTGAAATTGCACGCCTTCGACCAGCAATTCTTTGTGCCGTACACCCATTATGATGCCCTTGCCGCCATTAGGGCCACCCGAGATCCAGGAAGAGACCTCAAGACAGTTTGGCAGGCTCAGATGGGTGCCGGCCAGCGAGTGATATCTGGTGACTGGTATGTCCTGTGAGAGCCCGGCATATAAACCCTTGCCATCGTGCCGCAGCTCAGACGTCTTGCCATGAAGGATTTGACCGGTTACTTCGACGTTACCTCCAAACACAGAGAAGATGCACTGCTCTCCCATACAAACGCCTAACACAGGAATTTGACCAGCGAAATGCCTGATTGCTTCGGAGCTAACGCCTGCGTCCGTATCTGGATGGCCTGGTCCGGGGCTTATGACAAGCTGCGTGGGGCTGATTGCAATGAGCTCTTCCAGCGTGATCTGGTCATTGCGATGCACAATGACGGTGGCGCCCTCCAGACTGAGATACTGGTAAACGTTCCAAGTAAAGGAGTCATAGTTGTCTATCAGGACCAGTCGTGATGCGCTCGCCAGCTTCGGGGCAGGCTCTGGATGTCGGGGTGAATGGTCGACTAAAGCCCCATTGTGCACCATGGCTATGGAGAATCGTACATGAGATTGATATTGATTTGGAACACTCGATCAGGATATTGCGCGTTAAACTGTGCAGATCAGTCTTGACATCACTTCCCCAATTCAACACATCAACGGATTCGACATTCTTAGTATTCTGCTTCCACTGACTGTCATAAAGCCTGTGCAAGACACTAGTTTTGACATCCGATTTTACATACCGAACGTCTGCTGTCAATGAATAGCCCTCGCTAGATTTAGTGCCCGTTTTTAGTGCACTTGTATGCGAAAAGCGTTAGCGCACCAGGGGTCTGAGGCAACCCGACGCGTTTCTGTGGAGCTTTGAAAAGAGTGACTCTATTAACAGATACTATACCACCAAAGGTTTACAGGTTCGTCAGCCTCCTTGGGTGTGCCTCAATGGCGCCTGTTGGAGAGACCTCATACTTGCCGCCCCTAGATAGGTGTTTCGGTGGACAACAGTTATTGTAAGCTCCATCGGAGACTCTAGCCAGTATCAACTGACATTGATTCAAGGGCGTGGAGTACGACGTTCAGCGCATTGTCGCAACCCGAAAATTCGGCATTGAATAGTGGGATTGAGTCTCACATCGCTGATCCCAAAGCCTTGCACTGTCTCATACATCCTTTCTCACCATTCCCTACGCCCACCCCCCAGACCAAAGCTTCCTTCGAAACGAAAACCTCCGCGATCAATCTTGCACCCTCGCCCCAAGGACGTTATAATATACAACAAATCAAAGACGATAGTCTATGGCTCAGCAAAGAGACGAACATTGACGAGGTAGCAGCCCTGAGAATTACGGTCCTGGAATGGCAGTCGCGGCCCGCATTCAAATTACTTCGAGAAGATTTGGGCGACACCGCGAAAGTAGCCGGAAATGCGAGCTCTCAGATAGCTTTCGCTGCTTCACAGTCCTCGTTGCTGGCAAGATCCTCGTTCGTGGGCAGAGATGCAACGGCCACCTTCGGTACCGTTGATGCAAGACGCGAACGACTGCTCGAGGTCTACCTTTCTGAACGCCGGTTCATCGTCAAGACATGTGAGCACATTGTCTTCGCTGCTCTCTGCGACCCCACCTCGCACGGTGTCAATGGCAAATCCACGGACAAATCTGGCTGGAGAGCAAAGCTAGGCCACGATATTCTCTTGGCGTGGAACATCCATGGAAACGTACGAGACACTAAGAGGAATTTTTTCATCTGTGCGATAGAAGCGATAGATATTAGGCTACAAAGCCTTGAACATGGCAGCGGATGGCTCAAAGATGAAGGTTCTCGAGACGAGCTTGAGATGGCCTTTGCCCGAAATCAAGTACTGGAAATGATACATACGATGCAGATAATGCTTATGCTGCTGGAGTCTTCGACCAGAGTCCCCCGATCAGATGCCTGTCTCAAATGGTTCAGGCTCATGGCAACCTTTGGATTCTTCGAAGATCTTCAACCAGTATGTTCCTACTGTTACTCTGTTGTAACGAGCCACAACTAATCATAGCAGCCTTTTCCCGATTTTCAACGTACTTTCCAATTACCGGTGCAGTCTCTCACAAGCTTGGTGTCGCTCGCGATGCTCAGGCTACCACTAGCACTTGAGTCGCTTTCGGAGCTCTCGACAGCGAGTTTATCGGTAGCGGATGAAACCGGAGGGGCTCCATACTTACTCAATGTAGCTGGGATCAACGAGCTCAACGACGTATTAATCGAGGCGGCTTCAGTCTGTCTGACGATTGCAAGCCCCGCTGTGTTCGCCTGGGGTATCATCCTGCAGACAGTGAGAGAATTTGCACTCAGGAACAAGGAAGCGAGAGAGCTACGACAATCGCAGCGCGCAGCAGAAGGATACGGTGCAGCTGACTCGTCTGATACTGATACCGGCGACCGGCTTTTCTTTCGCAACAGCTCGTTTCGAAGGCGCTCTTCAACTGGTAGCGACACCTCACTCCAGTCAGCTTTTCTAGAAGATGTCCTTGAAAGAATCATGGACACAGTCTTGGATGAGGACCCCATTGGGTATCTGGCTAAGAGTGCTGTAGACGGGAGTAATGTGCTAAGAACAATCACCGCCTTGGCCGTAGACTTCTGCACTCCCTTCGGTGCTGAACACCATGGAAAGTCTGGCCTGAAGATCCGAAATGTCTTGCTCGATCTGATACGAGCCGCTCTTGACTGGATACCATACCAACCCGAATTAATTTTTGCGACACTGGCAGTACTGACAGGCTCGGAATCCTACTGGGAACTCTGGGACCGACCTGAAAGGCTGCAAGATGCTGAGCCCGCCTGGTCATTCCTTAACGACGAGTTTTGTATGCAAAAACTCTACCTGAACGCCTTGACTCGTTTCCCCCACGAGTCTTTGCCTTTTCTCGCTTTGTGTCGAGCCCTAGCTATCTGCAAGCCCGGTCCGGATAAGTCAGAGTTGTCTATATCAAGAAAACTACAAGAGCTTGACTCTTTCACGTGCGCATTACCGCCAGGGTTCAACAATTACGACACAGTTCGTGAGGACGAAGACGCGAATTACATTTGTCTCACAGAGGACCTCTGCTTCTCGAACCATCGTGCAGGATCGCCCTCAACTCAGCTCACAAAATCAATGAAAGCCTCGCGCTCCATGGCGGCATACGCTCAGTCCTCTAGCTTGCAAGTGCTACCCAGAGGTACCGTGGGACGTGTCCTATCCGAGAACAGACCTTTTGTTGTACTTTGGCAGCACAGCTATTCTGGCTTTGAATACATAGGCAGAGTCCTAAGATGTGCTTCTACCAACGACAACATGTCCGCATTCGCAACTTCTGGGGCGATCTCCAGGGAAGTAGCAGCAGCCATGATTGATCTGTTGAACGCAACACTGTCGACCACAAACCAAAATACTCCTACGCCTTCAGCCTCTGTACGAGGTTTGGACTTGGCACGTGACATACTCGAGAGAACTAGTGACGGCTTGGATCGAAATCAGGACGTCGTTTCCGTCGTGTTCGATATCTTTGAGGACGAACTCCATCGGCGTCGAAAGGTCTCCGAGACCGAGGGCCCCGGCGATATTCTGGTGCGTTGCATTCAATTCACACACGCCCTTCTTCCAGTCATGCCAGATCGAGTATGGCCCTTCCTGGGAAGAAGCGGTCTTCTAGGAATCAATGGCGCGGACAGTCAACTCAGCAATGTCATTACATCTACAGAAATGATCATGGGCCGCTATGACTTCTTGCTTGGGTGTGTCCGGGTGTACGAAGCACTGATCGACGATGCCATGACCCATGCGGTCTCTCGTCGGATACCCACCAAGGCCATTGCGCGGTTCGGCGAAGCCAATACCTTGGGAACAGGGATACCGCAAACGTCGATGAAAAGAATTATTCTTGGGTTCCAAAGGTTGATGACTGATGTATATCAAAGTACCATGAACTGGAAATTTATTGCCCAGGAACAAAGATTCGAGCTCAATGGCCGAATTTGCACAATATTTCGGAAGATTCTTGTGCACTGCTACTCGGTCGATGATAATGTAGACATTGTTCAAAAGCTTACCGCTTCACTGGTGCCGGCAGCAGAGCACCTTCTCGGCGTTTTCCTGAGATCAAGCGTCGAGCTTGCTGTCAACCCCCTCCTACATATCTTTCTGGAAGGACTGAGGACTCCTAAGACTACTTTGGTAACTAAAGCTCTATCCCACTGGATCTCTCAGGTGATTGCCGCTCTTGATCTGTCGACGACATTGGTTGAAGTCCATTGCCTGTTGGGCAAGCAACAATCAAACCTGGAGGAAAAATTGTTCCAGGCAGCCCCAGTCTTGGCAAAACTCTATGCAGCCCACGATAGCTACAGGCTGCCTGTAATCAAATTGATGAACGCTCTGGTTAGATCTGTAGCAGATACTGATGCGCAACCACCTTCCCTGTTGGGCCATTTAGGGCAAGGAACTGCTAGCCATTACCTCGAGGTGATCTCGGTCATAGACCAACCTCTGAAAGACGATGCACTCTCTGTCAGTATCTGGAAGTTCGCATCCGCCATAGTCAGCAAACGTCAGCAGTGGTTCGCCATATTCGTACTGACGGGCAGTACACCAAGAGAGACTTTGAAAGATCGCAAGGCGGTTGAGAATTCTCCACAAGTGGAGCCAATCTTAAATATCGCTTTGACAAGTCTGACCGACATTGACAAGCTACGACATGCAGAAGCCATGAGTAGGCTCGAATTCGTTAAACTGGCGGCTGATTATTGGCCATGGGTCTTGACGACGATCGAGCAACACCCAGATTTCCTGAAATCTATGACAGAGTACCTTGAGGCGCTTGGATCGTCTAAAGCCAAAGCAGGCAGGACATCTGAGCACTTCACCAGATTACAGATAGCCTCTTACATTGTGGATATTTTAGCCATGTACACCCATCACACCCAACAAATGGGGAACCTCTCGTTCACCAAATCTCTCTTGCCAAATCTCACATATCTGGTTCAGAACGCGGTCTCCGTTCCAGACTACAACACATCCCTCCATAGGAACCTGCGACAGAATTTCGAGTCAAAGTACCCGGGCTGCAGCTTGACAAATTTCAAACGTACAATTCTGGAACGGCCCACGCTTGGAAGCGAATTCTATTATGACCTTGCATCGGGGCAGGTCATGCTATCATTTGATCCCGCATGGGCTCGAACCAAAGGTACCGGCTTTAGTGACGAGTTCGTGAGAGCCAATATCAACCTGTCCCTGGTGGAATCACAGATGAATCTCCTGCATAGCTGGAAGTCTTTGATAGGCGAGCTGAGTAGAGGGATGAGTGCGGATCAAACCTTCCAGGGATCTATGATAAGGGTGATCATTGCATGTTTAGAATCAAATAAGATTGAACATGGGCTTCAGCTGGCTATTTATGACAAACTTGCGGACACGCGAGTAGAACTGGCTTTTACGCTTCTGCAACGATTGATCTGGGCAAAATGCGATCTGGCGCCTCTGAAAGACGTCTTGACGGTGGCGTGGGATACTCTGCGCTTTTATGAGGACAACATTGAGCTTGCACTACAGAATGATGGTGCTGATTACTACAGGCTGCTCCTCAAGATCCTTTATTTGGCTCTTCAAGCACACACCTTTGGGACACCTATACCCACGGATACCAGTTATAACCCTCCACCAAGTACATCATTTGTATCTCCACGCACGGCCGAAACGATTCTCGATATCCTTAACGTCATCGTAGCCCGTGGGTTTCGTGCCCTGATCAACCTTCTCCATACCTCTCCAAGCACCGTCCAACCTGCCGATTTCGTGCTCTTGACCGCAATACTTCGCACCATTTTCGCAATACCTGGCATTACACGAAACACAACCCATCTACTCACAGCATTTGCCGACAATCAAACTGCGCGCTGCGCTAGCACCCTCCTTTCTTGGTCTGATCAATTAGCCACTGATAACGATCCTTTGTACGGCGAGCTTAGCATTCTGTTTCTACTTGAACTATCTAGTGTACCAACACTCGCCGAATCTCTCGCGGTTGAAGGTATACTGACGCGAATCGCGGACACTAACCTTATCAACTACCTCCGGCAACCCAGGGGTATGGGCCCCTTCGATTCTCCGGCTCGCCTCCATGTCATCTGGTCTCGCGGCCTACTTCCGTTGTTTCTCAATCTCCTCCATGCCGTCGGCGCACCCATGGCCGCGGAGATCGCGGGCGTATTGAATTCATTTCCTTCTCAGCTCACTCGGGCATCCAATATGTTCGATGACGAAGCTCTGTCCCCTTCTTTAACCGCACCGCCAAAGCCAATGACTCTCAGCATGGCGTCCGAGGCGCAGACGCTTGCTGTTCTGATGGGTGTTCTGGATAGTTTTCGCCAAGCTGGTGCCAGTGCTGGTATAGTTGCTGCAGATGTCGCTGAGGTCAAATGGAATCGGGCGCAGGTCCTGGAGGACCTGGAAACATGGCTGGGGAGACCTGAGAAATTGCAGCAGGCCATTGTACCGGTGAACGAGACTGAGGAGCAGCTGCTACGCATGAAGCCGCTGAGGAAGCGGAAGGGCGTCGACAACAGGCTGGAGGAGAAGGTGATTGAGAATCTAATGATCACGATGAGCATGATTGGAGGTGAGGCTGATAATTAGCTTGGTTTTGGACCATAGGACGGGCTGAAGGGTTTTGACTATTGGATGCATAGCGCTTTGTCATCGGAGGTCTGTGGAATTAGATATGACTCCGATCTTTCTGTTGATACGAAGCTTTAGATACCCCAAAATGCGAGTTGTCAGACGGTTGTCCTAATCCGGAAGCACCGGTAGGATGCGCGTATCTCTAGTAATGTACCCAAGGCCGAACAGTAATTATCGATGGGCATGCTTAGCCAGTAACGTAATGATCTTGAGCCTTCTGAAGTCCTTTCTTCCTATCAAAACAGCCTATGTACAGCGGACGATAAGTCGGCCACGAGGCCGCCAACTCGCAGGAGCACCCTGGGAGATGTCGCCTAATTCTATAGCGTAACCTTCATGATCGAACAAGCCTGAGACCATCGCGCCCTGTTGAGCCTCCTCTTTTGAACGCTGCTGCAATGAAGTCAGCCACCATTCTCCCTTCATATTTAGTCTGCCTACCGTCTGCCTCTTCCCAAGCTCTTCCCGCACCGAATCCTAATCCTACAAATGCCGGCCATGCTCTTCGCTTGAATAGGAGTACGGAGAAGACGACGCCGAATGATAGACCGAGAGTAGAGCGTACGAGGAAGGAGGAGATGGCATGGTCCCACTACAAGGCGGAACCGTCAGCTGTACTGCTAGACTTGATATGGGGAGAAGTTGGCAGAGAGTGCAGGATATGGCACGCAAGCTGCATATTTCTGTTCTCCAGGGTCCGATGTAGTATCCAAATGGCACATCGGAAAAATGTAATACCTTATCATTGAGCAATGCCTCGCTGACTGGTCGCGTGGACCGCGTAGGTGGTGTTACTGGAGGAGTAGGAGGTGTATCGTCGGCCATTGTATCGCCGAAGACGTCTTGATTCAGTCAGCTACAGCTTCCAAAAACTTGCACCGGCTTACCGGGCTTCTGACGAGACTTGACGCGGGTTTCGATTAGTAGAGTGGTCTGTTGAAGCTTGACGAGTTCTTACCTTAACTGTTGGAAGAAGGGCGCGCCAAGGCTCGAATTTGTCGACCAATCAGATCTACCCCATCAGAAAAGCTTCCTTGAGCTCGAGCTTGAAATTCGACAGCGAGCAAGAGCTGTGCCTTTCAATTGAGGTCTCAAGGTTTGCGTCTCCATGGTAAGCGTGCTACACTAATCAAATCTGTGGGGCTTGAAGTATTTACAGCTCTCAGTTGCCTCCAAGTAAGTCCACTCAACGCAGCATCCTCTCGCTCGACAAAAGTACTGCACCTTTCTCCGTACAGATACAGGAAGCGTGCGACTTCCTGGGTGTGAAGCTCCCAGAACCATCAATTCATACACAGCGGCAGTACAATGCTCATGGAGGCGACCCGAGGACGGATTGGACTCTGAGATGGCTGCTCAAGAATTTTCAGTCGCCAAAGCTTGATACTGAAAGGTAGATTGAGTGGCCAAACATTCATCACTCGGCAGACTGGTTGGCTAATGGGTCTTCAAGTCCATCTCTGAATCCTCAGGCATGGCTTCTACTCTCCCAACTAATCGCCTGCACACCGCTCACCACCGCCTCCCGCCTTCTGAACACCTTCAAATTCCCAATCCTCTTACGAGGTACCCTTCAGTGCCTCCAAGAGCTTGCGGTGGGCAAGGAGAACACTGGGAAAGATCAATTGACAAGCTCAAGTGTGGCAAACACAAGCTCTACCACATTTGAAATTGCACAGGGAGAAGGAAGAAGGAAGTCCAAAAAGAGGAAGCGCGACGGCGAGCAGTCTATACCGACTACACTTCGAATTCAGGATCTTTGTGGCATCTTCATATCCATAATAAGTACCCTAGATCTAGTCCTTGATCTTGCAAATGGGCCCTCGGCTGCATCTCAAGGCTTTGCCGTTGAGCATCTGAAGGCAGCACTGAAGATTTCGCCTGATGATGCTACTGACTTCCTGAGCTTTGCCTTCACCATAGTAAATGCTCTATTGCTGGACGAGGGTGACGAACCAGGTCGAAATACATTGGACGAGGTCTTGATATCCCTCGTTTCTTCTATAATCAATTACTGGGAACAATCATGGTTCCCCGCACAAAATTCAGATACCTACATTCAGGTTAGTAGTGTTGTTCTTGTCCTGTCACTTGGCTGCTAATGATAGGTGACAGCGAGATTTCTCCAAAAAGTGCCTGTTGCTAACGTTAAGATTACTGGAGCAAGTGGATGAAAGACTAAATTCGACATTGGACAAAGAGCGTCTGGTACAGGCACTCGAAAGCTTAGTGATAAGAAATGCCATAGAGCCGGCTCGGTTATCTCTTCTGAACGCCATGCAGCCTCAGGATCGTCGAGATCCGATTGTCCCCACTGATTTCGCTGAAGGTTCTCTAATTGCAATTACGGATCCTGATTTGCAGGCGCTGATTGAGGGCACCAAGGCTCCTGCCGCAATGTTCTTTAATATTGCCATCCAATGCCGACCTCGAAGTACGCCGAAGGAGCGCCGGACGGAGCATTCGTGGTTGCAGAGACTGTTTGTGTATTTTGCAGAGACACTATCCTTCTTTGACTCCTCGACGCAGAATGACGGTCACCGATCCAAATCGATCATGATCATACATGACATGCTATATACGGCTTTTGTTAATGGCATCCGTTTCGATGCCCCAGTCTTGGAGCGGTTGTTAGGGCAAGTATTTGAGCACTTTGATAGACAAGTCACCGCGCAGTGGAGTATGATCCAATTGTGCATGGAGATGGATCCCAAGATGTTTGTAAGTGCTTCTCGGCCCAGCGCCATCAGTGGAAAGACTTCACAGGGAGTCCCCAATATGTTCCTACAATCTCTTTTTGAGAGAATTACAGAGCGAGGCAACGAGCTGCGTTCTGATAGCGTTCCGCTAGGTTCTGCAGGCGATATTGCAAGCAGTGACCATGAAGCCCAAGTTCAAGCGGTTATAACACAACTTGTCCCCGCTTTTGCAAAATCAAGAGAGCTCATACGCTTCATTCATCATTGGCGAGAGCAGCTGATTGCTTGTCAACGATCCGACTCTATCTGGGACGCATCCATTTGGGAGCAACCGGAGCTTCAACAGAAGTTAAAAGAGATGCTTGAGCCCTGTACAATCGTGGAACAGATCGAGAAGCTGCTCATGACTGTAAAGGACGATCTCGCGGCAATCAGAGAACGTGAGCCTCTGGGAATAGTAGATACTAGAGCATGCATCTCGCATATGGTTGTGCTGGAATGTGTACTCTCCGGCTGTACGATAGACTCAACGATCCACAAGCTCAGGAAGGTGGCCTCGGAATCTTACGATGTGATTCTACAGCTCCTTGTCGTCAAGACCGCTGCGGACAGATGTTTCAAATCGTCATCGTGGAAGGTCTTAGCTACCATCAACGGCCGTTGGCCAACACTGGAAGGCTCTTCGAGACAATCATTTGACGCTGCTAAAATCGCTCTTGCCACAGTAATCGAGGATCATTTGGAGGTAGAAGAGATGTCCGGACAGTCAAGGACACCGACGAAAGCAGACAAAGAACGGAGGATGTACGGATGGAAGTTCCATGCTTTCCGGTTCTTGTGGAGCTTCGCTTCGGTGGTATTATGTAGAGACGGATTTACTGCAGACATTGATGTGCATACTCAAGTCATGACCTGGTTGAAGACGATCCTTGACCATTTTGCTCCATCGGAGGTAGGCAAGATTTTTGTTAGAGACGACTCCGGCCCGCTATGGGATGTTTGGTCGGAGCCCGTAACGAAAGACGGGTTTGCTGTTGCCTTACTTGCACTCATGGTTCAGAGTCCTGGGGTCTTACAGTGAGTTTTATCAACCTTTCCTCTAGGAGTTGAGACACTAATAAGGGTCAGATATTTGGCTCGGGACGTTCAGAGTCGTGTATTTCGAGCCTTGTATGACAACGCTTTCGCGGATACAATGAGTTTCTCGAGATCGGAACATGGGAGAAGCGATATATATGGATTTGATCGAACATATCATTACAAGTTCCTTCCGCTACATCGAAAAGATTGGTCGACCTTCTCTCGACGGCTATGGACAATATTCGCGCAGTCAGTTTTCGAATGTGGCAAAGCTGACTTGAGAGGTGAGTGTTCTGCACCCTCAAGCAAATCTCTTCCGATCGGGAGTTGACTTTGATAGCCCACTTTTGCGACTTCCAAGTGGCAAAATATTTGCAGCACAGTGACTATGACATCGAGAAGCTTATCGAGGTTGAGGTAGATGCTCCTTACGCGCAGCTCGAGGTCGCTGCTGTGCGTGCGAATGACGTTGCCCTGGAGCTTCTACAGAGCACACCTATGGCTTTATTCACTAAGGTCCAGAGAACAAACATCTCCAATCGTATCCTTCAGCAGCTGGTTAGCAGAAAGTTTGGCATAGGTGTGATCGCTGAGGCTCTGCATCTGCTGCATGACCTGATACGAACGCCGAGCAGTTCGATGATAATTTTAAAGGAGCCTACATGGATAACAGACTCGAATAATGACCAGGACACCCGCCCTCATGTGGTAACCCTATTTGCTATCGCAAGATGGCTGGACGACTTAACTCCCGAATTGGGTGTGTCCTATCCTGCTGTGATGGCGCTCAAGTCTCTAGCTATTGCGGTTGTAGAGTATGCGTCTTGACTCAAGGCTGTAAGGGTTATTTAACTGATTCATAAACAGGTACCTGGCCTCTATCTCGTCGCAGAGGAGAATCGCCTATATCCGGAGATTAATTCACCAATTAGATGCAGAGCTCGACCGAGAGCCGTCAGCAGAACGTAGTGCTATTACCTCAGCCATGATTGGCACTCTCTTGGATTTCTACCGGCATCATGAGGATGCCGTTTCAGAGGATTTCAAGCATGCTATTGGAAATCTTCAGGACGCGCGTAGGGCGCATTGCCTGAGTCTGCTCGAAAGCGTCCTGTCGCTTTGGTCTGGAAGAGCCAACGGTGTCGAGAATCCAGAATTGGACCGCAGCATGATTTTCCTGCTGCAAATCACGGCCTTGTATACGGAACAAATCAATACTGATATGGATGCACATAACCAGTGGCCAAATCTCGTACTGACCGATCAAGCGATGGAACGACTTTCAACTCTGTGTCACCAACTTGAGGAAGACGGCGAACTCTCCAGCTCTCAGCTCATACCAATACACATGGTTGAAAAGTTCATCATGGACACACACAGACGGAAACAGAAGCAGTTATTACGCTCTGATGATCATGCAGGATCAATCAACAACGAACTCCAGAGACTGAAGGGTTGTAAGTTGCTGTCGACATAATTATTGGGATTATGAAACTTACGCCTTTGCAGGTTCGTCGGCTAAAAAGGTCAAAATAATCCGAGGATTTCAGGAGTGGGCTTCTGCATTGCGCTCCGAGGAAGTCCTTGATATGTTAAATACTATCACTGAAGTTGACAACGGTGGAATGGACGACTATGATGGCGTGCTTGTTGTAGAGTGTCTATTGGCTGTTCTCATTGGTAAGCCTCGCTCAGTGGGTTGTCTTGAGTGTCTGATGATTCGTAGGCAGACAACAAACCACAGATGAAATAAAGGTTTGTCTGTCGCACATGTTCACCCTCTTAGGTCGCCGGCTCCTCACCGCTCCGGCCACTGAAGTCCTGGTTGTTGCGGCGCGTTCCATGAACATGATACTCAAATCCCAGGTAAACACCTCCCTCCAGTGCTCGTAGATATGAAGCTGACTGCAAGAACGATAGTCAAAGATTGTAGCACAGTACCACATCGACAGCTTACTCTCTTCAATCGCCGTCGCAACATCAAAAGTGACTCGAACAGCCAAGGCCAAATATGGGGGCACGCTATACCATGTTTTATGCAGGCTTTTCAGCACCGTGCTCTTGCTGCACCGGAAAAAGCTAGGGGGGCGATATCATCTGATCGTTCGCGCGCTGCAGAGTCTTCTTCGATGCCTCTTCGTCCCGTACGCCAAGTCCGAAACGCAATCGATGGATCTGGGTCGGTCCAAGAAAGACCTTCATCTGGATGCCAACCACGCAGCAGCATTCGCTCGCATCTTGACGACGCTCTGCGATCCTACACTGTCTTCCGTCTCACGCTCGAAGCATTCGTCGCGGGACGAGCTCAATGACGAAACGAAGAAAGCGCGGAATATAGCAGGGCAGCACCTCCAGTACTTGATCGAAGAGTATTGTGAGTGTCAACTTGCGGGCAAACTGAGCGCGGAGATGAAGGCTGCGCTGAATTCAGGCTTGTACGCGGTCTTTGCGGTTATGCCGCAAGATGTGATGCGGAACCTGAATGCGGCGATGACATCGTCAAGTCGGTCCATCTTCAAGGCGCTCTATGACGAATACAAGCGATTTGGCCAGTGAGATGGGTGTAGGATGGCGAGACGAAAGCATCGGTGTGAAATACCATGTATTCCCACAGCTTTGAAGCAGAAGCTACAGATGCTTAAGCTAGGTACGAGTACGACCGTAGAAAGCTAAATCTCGGATAGCAGCTTTCTCTCGGCTGTTGGAGCACGCGATCCCCTTCCCTAATACGCAGAGGGGCAACCCTAGTCTACTGATGGATGATGTAGATCTACCAGACGTATGCAGGAATGCTGCAGGAAAATCCCGAGAGCCGGCATCTGATTGCTCTCTCGCCACGATGTTCGGCAAGAGCAAACTGATAACGATAAGGGATACATAAGGCCAACCCCACATGCACGCACCACTAAGCTCTGAAAGGGAAACATGAGCCACGACGTGCCGCCAACTCTCCACTACCGAGCGCGCTAATTTATCTTGGTCGTCTGCAGCTAAGGTCCAGACATTGGTGTAGATGAGCTTATCGACGGCCGCCGCCGATCGCCGCAACTCTCCAGCCATGATATATTCCATCGTTTGGAACCGACGTTACCCACTTCGCGCGCAGAAGCATAACTTAAAAGGAACATCTTGAGGGCGGATCTACCACGGCTCCTACTTGTCAAAACCATGCGAATGCGGTCTTAGCTCGTCCAGAAGAAACAGAACCATTGATCGGGCAATCCCACCAACAGCCCGCCCCGAGCTCCTGCCCCTTATCACCAGCGGCGCACGAGAGCGCACCCCGACGAAGGTAATATCGCGGAGGTCAGAGACGAGGACGTATTGTAATCGCTATGGAGAAAATCAAGGATTCCAAGATTGCGCGGTTCGTCGACAAGCTCGCCGTGTCCAGCGAGCCAGGGCTCACCAATGCTCAATTGATGTTGACCAACTATGACTTGAAGCCTGGTGCGAGCGAACAGCGACAAATTAGAAAAGACCCTAAGCTAATCGATACGCAGTCGAACCTGAACGTCGACAATGGGGCGCATGGAACTTCGTGGGATTTTGGATCGCAGATTCCTTCAATATCGTACGACGAAAATCAATTATGCCTTGAAAGTCGACAAGGTGCTAAAGTCGTATAGAACACATGGATGATTGCCTCGACGCAAGTTGCGAACGGCCTTTCCTGGTGGCAGTCCTGGCTCTGCGTGTGGATTGGATACACCATCTCTGGGACTTTCATTTGCATGACTGGGCGAATTGGCGCGACCTACCACATCAGTTTTCCCGTCGTCAGTAGAGCTTCTTTCGGCATCTGGGGTTCGCTATGGCCTGTCTTTAACCGAGCGGCAATGGCTTGCATCTGGTATGGTGTCCAGTCGTGGATTGGAGGTCAGTAATCGAAATATCAGGATCTTTCGAGGCTTAAGCTCACTTTTGCAGGCGAATGTGTCACGCTCATGATACGATCCATCTGGACATCCTACAAGGACGTTCCTAATTCCATGCCAGTGAGCTCTGGAACCAACACCAGGGATTTTGTCAGCTTCTTCCTGTTCTGGTTCTGCAGCTTACCTGCAATCTGGTTTCCAGTCCACCAGATCCGACATCTTTTCACTGTCAAAGCATACTTTGTTCCCGTGGCCGGCTTGACGTTCTTCATCTGGGCCATTGTGAGAGCGAAAGGAATCGGTAGGTTATCTTTTCCGACCCGCCTGTTTCCCCTTTCAGGCGTTTCAAGAACTTTAAGACATGTCTAGCGAGCATTCACTCGAAAGACATGCCTTATGTCTCCATCCCCTAACTTCAAGAAGGAATGCTGACTCCGAAATCATATAGGCCCCATCGTGCATCAGCCGTCAACCAAGACGGGTGGCGCTCTGGGATGGGCGATTGTCCAGGGCATCATGTCTTCTATTGCCAACTTCGCGACCTTGGTAAGTAAATCTCCGACTAGCTCTTGCCCTTTTCTCAGGGTTCCAGAACCTTGAAAAGATGTCTTATCAGCATAATCTCTCGGGTCATGCGTCTTAATTCGATCCTTCGACTTGAAGGAGGAATGCTGACTACAAGATCTACCTAGGTTGTCAACGATCCGGATTTTGCTCGTTTTGCCAGGAAACCACGTGACGCGCTGTGGTCTCAATTCATCACCATTCCAGTGGGTTTCGCAGTCACATCCTTCATCGGCATTATCGTATCATCTTCCTCAACGGTCATCTACGGCGGAGAGCCAATCTGGAACCCCTTGAATCTGCTCAGTAATTTCCTCGACGGCGCTAATGGCGCTGCTCGCTTTGGCGTCTTCATTATATCCTTTGCCTTCACTCTGGCCCAGCTAGGTACCAACATCGCCGCCAACTCCGTATCAGCCGGCACGGACATGACTGCGCTTCTCCCTCGCTATCTCAACATCCGCCGCGGAGGCTACATCTGCGCGATTGTCGGTCTAGCAATGTGCCCTTGGTAAGTCCCACCCCGTACTCTCCCCATCCTTCAAGCGCCTCCCCTTTCCAATTTTTCTCAACCTCCCAATCCATCCCAGCCCTAACAACCCCTAGGAACCTTCTCTCCACCTCCAACAACTTCACCACCTACCTCTCCGCTTACTCCGTCTTCCTCTCCTCCATCGCCGGCGTCATCATCACCGACTACTACCTCGTCCGCCACGGCTACCTCCAAATCCGCGACCTCTACTCCGCATCCCCCTCCTCCCCCTATTTCTACACCTTCGGCTTCCACTGGCGCGGCTACACAGCCTACATCTGCGGCATCCTCATCAACATCGTCGGCTTCGTCGGCGCCATCGGCAAGCCCGTGCCCAAGGGCGCGACGTACATCTATAACCTGAATTTCTTCTGCGGGTTTATTGTGGCGGGGGGGACGTATTGGCTGCTGACGCGTTTCTCGAAGATTCCCGCCACGAGCGAGTGCTGGAATGAGGTTGGCGACGAAATCTCCAACGTCAGTGTTGCGTACGGCGTGGGTGAAGGGGTGTCTGATGAGGAGAGCGCGACGGGTTCGGCCGCTTATGGGAAGGATGATAAGGTGATTGAGGGAAGCTTGAAGGAGAGGAAGGTGGCTGCTGATTTCTGATCTTTAAATGGTCGAATTGTAGGAGATATACCCTATGGATACAATGCCACGATGCCACGATTTCCGACATATAGATATATACGTCAGCCTACTTCCACCAACCAACGATCATTCCGTCGTATTCTGGACCCCAGAAACCATGACAGCTCCCATTGATCAGCATCATCCTCTCCGGCCCCCACCCATACTTCTTCGTGACCACATGATCGAGGCATACCCGCTTCCCCGAATTCTCGGAATCTTGGATCTCATACCCAATTACATCCATCTATCCCTTTCCCTTTTGCATATCCCTTGCCTTTTTATCTATCCCATCCCTCCTTATCTATCCCCTCTCTCTGGCAGCCTGGCTATCGCCCCCCTCCTCCTCCCCTCTACTATTTCCCCACCCTCCTCCTTTCCCCCCTTTCCACTCTCCAACCCGTGCCGCCCCTTCCGCTACTTCAAGCCCCGGTCTTCACAAACCGCGCACAAAGCGTTCACTAACGAATCGGATAGACGGGACAAGTTCCAGACAACACACTTGATCACAGCTTTGAAAGAGAGAGAGGGAGAGAAAGAGAGAGAGAGGGAGAGAAAGAGAGAGAGAGATAGAAACGAAGATGAGAGGGGAAAAAGCAAAGGGAAAAGCGTATCGAACGACGTCACAATGCAAGGAAAGAGGCAGAACCAGAGCCCCCCAACAAAATAACCCTCCTCATCCTCCTCCTCCCGCGCGCCCTTGTTTGACAGATTATGGTGTGGGGCGGGATGGGGCGTGATAGCTCGTGATATAGACAAGAGAAAGCTTGAGGCGAGAAGAGCTCGAGCATGGTACAGTAGCTTTGGTGGGGAGGTGGTTTGGAGGGGGAGGGAAGGAGGGAGGGAGGGTTCAGGGGACCCATTGGCGCCGGAAGCGGTAAAAGAGACTAAAAGACGAAGAACCGAGGAGAAGGCAGGCGGAAGTATCCCCCTTGCGCAAGGCTTCCAAGATCCGGCCTCAGCATCCAACAGCCCAAAGCCTGAGGCTTCAGAAGCCAATGCGACAAGGGCAACGCTCTCATTATTGGAAGAAGTCGTGGTAGAGTTTGAAAGAGTACCATCTTCGGGTTGACGCTGGTACACCCGACAAGAATTAGCGAGATGCTGCAGAGGAGTTTAGTATAGAGATTACGGCGGTGAGTAGTCGATTTCAGACGCAAGAGAAGAAGGTGAGGAAGACCAGGACTGCAAAGAATAACTAGGAGTACGCGACGGAGGTGGCCTGCATGAATTTTTGGTAGTTTTCATCGTTCTCAACATATGCCTGCTTCTGTCCATTCCCCTACCCCAACCTCACCGTAGCTGACAACTCTGCAATACATACGAAGAACCACAATGTTTGACTTGCTCGATATCAGACAGCCTAGCCCTCGTCCCCATTGTGAACAAACAGGAAGGAAGGACGACTGCCTAGTCATACAAAGACCATGGTTTTCCAACAAACCCTTAATATCAGACAGCCAGCCAGCCGCGGGAAGTTTTGAGATCAGAAGGCCACACATGACAAGAGAGTATGACGGAAAATAGAAACAGTAGTATCATCAATCGTCAATCACACAAATGTATGGTCACGAAGCAAGTCCAAGCGAAACGCGTCAACATAAGAAAGATCCAGCGGCCTTTGCTTGGTCCATGGCTGGCACATGTTATATCCATGAAGGTTTCCGCACGGTCCAAACTCAGTAATCCTGGGTGGCATATTCAAATGGTCCTGTGGCTCCAAAAACGATGACAAAAACAAGAAAAAGCTACTGACCATGACGGATGTCATGATGCGCAGGCTGTGATCTGCGACTATGTTCTGTAGAATATCCTTGACTTTTCTGTCATATTATGATAGTGCGGCCTCATGCACTGGCAAGTTGACCCGCCTCCTGGCGCCGGATGTTCATTGCAATGGTTTGAAGAACAGCATAGTCCGCGGTCATCTGTTCCGATGCGCCAGCATCCTTGGGATCCAGGGAATCAAGGCGGGCTTTAATAGCTGCTTTCTGCTCAAGCCACATTTTCTGCATCGACTGTCGTTTACCTTGAGACAGTGGGGCTGAAGCAGCCTTGGTGGCCTTTGGGGGAGCCCTGGTTCCAGTCGTAGACTTGGTCCTTTTGGGAGGCTCTACCTGGGTGGGACTTGACGGCCTGCGCTTCCGAATAGCTAGCGTTGCTACTCCTTGATGGCATGAGCTTGCTGACGATGGCGTAGGTGAGCTACTGGCGCTGGATGAGGCTTGTCCTGTGTGGCCATGTACCCTCTTCATATGGTCAAACAGATTCCAGCGGCGCGGAAAGCCATTTCCAGGAACCGAGCGGTCGCACTCCACAAATGTGCACAAATGTGGTTTCTCTCCATGGCCATGCATACCGTGAGCTTCCCTCTCATGTCTCAGTAGACAGGCCGTAGATGAAAATTGCAGTTCCACACATGCGGAGATCTTGCAGCGATAGGGTTTCAGGTGAGAATCCAGATGCTTGCTGTAGAAGACCTATTAGCACAGACATGAATCACATTCATGTTGAGATCTCTCACTCGTAATTGCACTTTAGCTTCTCTGGCCTGTGAGAGCAGTCTTCCGAACTGCTAAAGGGGCAATGGTACAGTCCATCAGCTGCGGGTCCAACCTGGTAATGCGGGTGCTCTCGAGCCGTAGCCGGCTCTCCATCGCTAGACCTCCTTTGAAAAGCTGCCCCTGGGTACTTGGGATCCATATATATCTGGTTCATGTCGTCTCCCTGAGCCCACATGCTGGAGAGAGGTGTACGCTGGAACTGCCGACCAGCTTTTAATGTGCTAGTGTGATGTTAGAGTATACATCAGGGTCTTTATCTCGAATCAACCAACCTTAGACCGTCGCCACGATGATTAGCAAAGTCAGCCGTAGCTGAGAAGTGCACTGGCTCGCCAATGCTGAAACCTTGGAAGCATCCGCTATCCTGGTCGGGTGACCATGTTCTTTCCCGGATAGCCTGGGATACGGGTGTAACCGGTTCTGGACCTACAAAGCTGTTCTGAGAGAACGAAGAAGACACTGAGGGATCAACGGCAGACTGCGGTGACCCGGACATCGCAATTGGAGCACAGATACCGACCGCGCTAAGCGGATCAAATCCACCAGGGCATGACATTTGTGGCCAGGTAGGCTGAAAGCAAGCATCATTACCTTTGCCTTCTAGCGTGGTATCAGGAATAGTAGGATAATTAGCATAGACTATGTCATCCGATGAGGGCGTTGGATACGACCAGGTATCCGGGTGATATTGCGAGGTCGCAAAGTCGGTATTAATCCCATAAGCTGGTGCTTGTTGCAGATTTATGATATTTTCGAATCCAGTGCCAGTACCTGTACTACAGTTGTAGAGGTTGCTGTAATCTATTTCAGGAGCGATCCCGAAGTCCTGGGCAGATGGTTGCAAAGCAACGTGAGAAACAGGTGAACGTGACATAGGAAAAGATCCGGGCAACTGTGAGTTCGTTCTGGCCATTGAAGGAGCACTTCCATAGCTGGCGCTGTAGAGGTCTTGGTTCAAAGAATCCTCCACAGGGACAAACCCAGTGGCACTGTCAGCTGCCCACTGCTGCACTTGCGTTGGATCATTGCAGTACATTTTCTGCTCCGTTGCGATCCGTAGGTGTCCATTCCAGGTTGAGGTCACTCCATTAAGGGCATGTTCTTGGCTTGTAGATGAATCCTGTCCTCTGGATGTCCTTGTTGGCTTGGAACGCTGCTTACTCAAAGCAGCTTCACTGGATTGCCCAGTGGGAAAGGGATTGTTCTTCTTCCTGAGCGTCATGTTGGAGCTATGTCCTTTGGAGGCCGTCATGGTATGTTTAGAGTAGCTAAGACCAGACGTCAGTACATGGCAAAGCAACGTCACGCTACAGTCGCGTAATTGCGGAAAGACGACATTAATTAGGACGACATCGTAAAACATTGACAAAATCTGTCGCGTCACGTTAGCCAGAATACAAGCTGTAGAGGTAGCGACACACACCATATTCAGGCAAGGACAACTTAGGCTTCCAGATAGCCCTTGGGTCCACGCAGCCGAACAGTGTCATAGGGAAGCCGCGCCGGACTCGATACCATCCGAGTCCAGTGTAATAATCTTGGGCCTCGGAGACAATAGACACAGTGCAGAGTGCTCCGGATGGGACCGACGCTCGGAGCGCATCAGGCTAGAAGGACCTTGGTGGAAACAGCTGAGATCCGGGCGACGCTTGGACACCAGAAGGTACTGCAGAAATGCTGTATGCTACAGGGAGGAAGAAGAGCCAGCGAGAGTCCATCCGTCGGAAATCCAGCCATGAACAAGAGAGTTGTCGCCTTCGGGAGGAAAGGCCAAAAGTGATCTACACGAGGCCAGGACATCAACAGAGTGGAAGGAACAAGGAAGCCAGAAGCCTGAGGGCTCAGTCGGACAGCGAAACCACAGGCGTGGATTACTCAATGGTTGTCCAGCGTCAAACTGGGTCACTTTTGACGGTGACGACATAATGTAGTGGCAAGAGCAGACAGCGCAATCACGAAGAAGTCACTCAGGACGACTACGTGTTTACGTTGAAAGCAATACTTTGATCCAGGACAGCGGTTGCAAGTCTCATCCATTGCTCTGCCAGACCAGAAGCGCAGAGAAGCAGAATTGGAGCTATTTCGGTGATAGTCTTCGGGGATTCCTTCATCGTTATGCTGGCAAACAGATGCGGGATGGCATGGCCTAGTCCATGTGGAGGTAGGAGGAAAATAGCCTCTGGAGTGATAGCCGCGTCTGTGGATCAACTTACATATTCATCCTTGTGGTGGTCCGTCACTCCGGTGAAGTAGTCGTCCCAGAAATGGCATCCAGGGATCCCGAATGTTCTGGCCAAGGAAAACACAGCCAAGAACGCAGTTGGCAACGCAAAATAACGGCAACGAATTACTACAAACGAAAGCGTAATACCTCATATTTCGAAGCCCTAACGTAACAGAGCGGCTGCTCGATCCTGACGAGGGCTGTGTGCGGATGCAACAACACGCTTCTCGTAGAATATTTCTCCAGGAAGATCAATCCAAGCTGGCCGCGAAGGGAAGCACGAGAAAGCAAACAGTCTATCCCAGTGGCAGGCTTGCCAAATAATCTTATCAAGAGCGGCAATGGAGCACAGATGTAATCGAGGCCCAACGGTGCGAGGCTTGGAGGGGGGGAAGAGCAAAAGTCAATGAGTTTGTTGGAGAAAAACAAAGAGAGTATGGGCATGAGGCAGGACTTAAAGCTAAGGACAGCACACGAGGAGTGGATCCTTGGTGAGCGGCAGGCCAAACAGGAAAATGCGCCTGTCCCCCCATTCCCTTATCGGAGCAGTGTGATTTCTATTACAGCAATGCAACAGCGACACCTGCAGCGACCGGGGGCTCCATTCGACTGCCGCAGGCCTCTCGGCTGGGTCATTCTGCACAAGGTAAATCCTGCGCACATCGTCTTGACTGGAAGAGGAGAAGATCGTCTGACGTGTCAATCCTGCCAAGCCTCGCTTAGACCACGGAGACCACTCATCGGCGCCAAAACTGGCTGGCTGGAGACATGCTCAGACAAACATCTTCCGTCGAGGAAGTCATGCGACAGGATGGTTGGTCAGTAGGAGCTCGTCGGCTTCACAGCAATGCAGGATGCATAACCGCACCACCACCTCAATTGGCTGCTACGAATAGTCTCCGCTTCCCATCCCACGCGTCTTTCCGTCGAGAGTCTGCTGCTTCGGCTTTTCATCAAGCTGCCCGCAGGCCCACGGATGGGAGAACCATCCTTCCCAGATCTGGAAGACTGTCAGGGCCAAGCAAATCTGCAGCTGTCACTTCCCAGTCCTCTGGGTCCCGAAGTTTATCGGCTTTGTAGGCTAGGGAAGACCTTTAGTATCAGTGTACTTGAAATTCACGTTTTCGTAATTCGCCTCCCATGTCCTGGTCTGTGGCGACTTGACCACAGGCTAAGCTATATGCCAGTTGTCCACTGCTGTGTCTGCAAAAGGCTACGCAGTTCGCGCCGGGAGGCGTGGTGATTCGGCCGCAGGTGGACTGCATACATTTGGTATGAGTCTGCAGTAGCCTTACTCTTTCGAGGCTGTTGGAAACTCTGATAGCAATATCGTACTCTGAGGACAAGTTCTCTGCTCCACGCCTCCTTTCGACCCCGCGTTTACGGTCGTGGAGTGCATGCCGACAACTCCACTAGCTGGCTCCAGCTGCCCGGGTAAACCTCAATTGGTGAAAGGCAATAATTAGATTACGGAGAGGTGTACGCTTTGCCCACCTAAGGACAGTCTGGGGCTGGAAAGCAAAGTTAGCCGTAAGCCAATAGCAGCAAGCAACAGGATAAATGTCGATAGAGAAGGTAAGAATCAGATAGGAGCGAAAGATGGTAACATTTTCTTCGTTCATCCAGCCTTACGGCCGTCAGTTGAACTATGCATTGGTTGAATCATCATAGAATGTGCGTGGAGGACAGCGTGTTTGCAGATTGTAAAAACAAGTAACTTACACTTCCGTTAAGCTTTTACAAGTGTTCTTCATCACAGGCCAACAGTCCATCGCTGAGCCAGTATACTCAATGCTGGGACCTGCTGGGTGGCCAAGATGGGAAACCTGGATTATATCGGTAGCTACCGCTCTCAGTCTTGAATGAATTTTATGAGATTGACAACGCGTTTTCACATCCGTTACAGCCACAGGGTAGGTAATCTCGACGAACGGGAGAGCAAAGCCAACAATCAGGTCACGACTTACAGCGATAGTTATGCGAACTGAATCATCATTAGTCACGAGAACAAACACCCGAAACTCTGTGCTTATCAAAGATGTAGATCAAATCCACCGATGCTGCGTGACATACCAAGACTTTGTAGCTGGTGAGCATGCTGGGGGCAAAGGATTACAAGATGCCGTTGAGGATCAAGAAACACGCGTAGCCTTTCCTGCCTCCGCTGGATACCCTTTCGGTAATACATCGCCATTGGGATCATCGTCGCTGCACACCATTGACATCCTACAAGGTCTTGGTGTGTAGCCGGAAATACTCTCGAACACAATTAAACAAGGGCTGCTGGATTGATGAAAGAGGCTTGATATCTGGGGTGAAGACTTTCCTCCTTGGCTAGCGTTTCAGCCGTTCTGAGCTTGCCGCGGCTCCATTCGGGCCGTTCCCACCCCGGGTCTTCTGCCAGTGAAGGTCACAGGTGTCAAGAAGTCGTGGAATCGATGATTAAGTACCTCTTTTTTATCTCCAGCACCATTCATCTCAAACCCACTTCTACAGCTGGCGACCAGGCCTACGATGACAGTCGCCTTCTCCATCGACCCTCAGTCTCCTGAGATCACGGCCATCAATCTTGCCCGAGCCCTTGACCGTCTAGAACACAAGATCCTCTCCACTCCTCCCGACGCACGCCTCCTGCGCTCCGGCTACGAGCGCACCAAAACATCAGCGAACCTCGAATATGCTCGAACGCTCCTCCTCCGCCTCGAGCACACCTCCTCTACCATCAAGATCCAATCTCGCAAACACCATGCCCAATCCTCCCTCCTCGCCCAACGCGCCCTTCTCAAACGCCTCACCGACCGTCTTCACGAACTCGAGCAGCTAGACTCCGATGCCTATTCCTCCGCTTCTGATGGCGAAGATCTACTTGGCGAAGACGAAGGACCCGCAGTAACTTCCCCGAAGAAGCAGATCTCCTTCGCCGTGCCCGCTCAAGATTCCACTCTCCGCAACCGCTTCCAACCGCCCGCATCTATTGCGCCGACCACAGCTCTCCTTTCCCCGGCCTCTGCGACAACAACCACAACCACCGCTCCCACAGCGTTGATTGAATCTGAAGAGCAAAAGCAAGCAAACATGACAACAGCCATAACCTCCATGGCCACGCTCCTCAAACAAAGGGCGCAGGAATTTCATGCCGCCATAGAAGTCGATAAAGAGGTCACAGCGCGGGCCGGAGAAGGGCTGGACAAAAACGCGCAAAGCATGGAAGCGGCAGGCAGGAAGATGGGGATGTTGAGACGGATGAGTGAGGGAAAGGGGTGGTGGGGGCGAATGATGCTTTATGCGTGGATTGGCGGGCTGTGGATTGCGGCCATTTTATTGGTGTTTGTGGGACCGAAGTTCAGGTTTTGAAATTTGATGGAAGTGAGGTTGACGCAACGGGAGTGGCTTGAAGGTGTGTACACTGTTGTCGACAATTAATAACAATTTTCGGCCGATTGAAAATGTTCCGAATAACCATTGGAAAGCGAAAGGCGACAGAGGCTCGTTGTGCTCAGTGTGCGCACGCATCATCGACATTCTGATTTATGGCCTCGTGATATCTAGCCAGATACTCAAGTACAAGCGCAAGCTCACGTTCTAGTGGACTCTAACAAAGCGACACCGTCTCTCCCCCGTGTACGGGTTCGAACGTTACGACAGTCGCTCGCCATGATCCCGCTTACGGACACGAACGCGCTTGAATATGCCTGGGCAATCCTGATGCTACAGTGGCTCGTGTAGCAAGATCCAGGTATGCAGCAGTACTCGTTGGGATCCGCCCTTATGTACATCACCTCCGGCCCTTAATAAGTACATCACCTCCGCGATGTCTCTTTGCTCTTCTCGAGAATGATTCTGCATGCAGCAAGATGTTCTCCTCGCTCTCAAATATCCTCCAAAGTGAAAGATCATGAAGACAGCGATGTTCCAACCATACAGCAGCTAAAGCCATGAGTAACGATCTCAACGTCGACGTACGCTTGCTTAGCTGAATACTTCTGGCACATTACATCCGTTCATTCCTCAGTCTCCAGAAACGGCAGCCTGGCCCACCTCCGGCTGCAGAGCCTCGGGCAAGGAAGGCACTGTGCAATTTATTACAAAGTCTGCCGGTTATTCGCCTTAGCAAGCTTGGCAAGGTCATTGATACATTGGTGATTGATTTGTTATCCATTGGGGTATCGTCTGTAACAGTTGACACCAAAGATTGACACCCAACAAGCGATAACAACCGTGTAGTGAGACGACGTAACGTTTTCGATAATGTTTTTATGGTCCTCGAACGTCTAGGCTAGCGTGCATCACCAACTCATGAAATTTCCCTACGGTGGTTCGAGGGTCACCGATTCAAAATGAATAGGCAGGCTTTGTTCATCCGGAACGGGAAGTTTACAACACTTCGGCAGGGATTACTCCATAGGATGTGTTGTGGGGATAAACACTTTAACGCTCGATCATGACAGACATTTTCAGACTCTAAAACCCTCTCTTTCTCCATGATTTTCCTTTGATCATCAATCCTAACGTCAGTACCTCGAACTGCTTGGTAAATACTACATCATGTCACACACAGCACCGTCCTTCTTGCTCCTTCCTGCCAAGATTCGAAATCAGATTTACAACTATGTTTGGAGCGACGAGACGGTCACATTCACCCTAACCCATCGACAGTTTCTCCACCCTATCGACGATTCGAGCGAAATTTTAGCAACAGAAGATAGTTCTTCGGACGAAGATGTGGAAGAAGACTTTTACCGTAAAGTGCGCTGTAAAGGCAGCATCTTGAAGGATGGCCCACTGGTCTTCATCCATACCCGAACCCACTTCCGGCCGTCAACACAGACTGGAATTCGTGGTACATGCCGACAGATCTACAAAGAAACTGTGGCTGTCTTTTACGGAAGAAGCTATTTCTTCTACAATCTTTGGGAGTCCCTACCTACTCACATGAGGGATCCACGTCCCAAAGGCGATTCAGCCGCGCCAGCAAAACCTACCTTGTGGCATCTATACGAAGCCAAGAAGCCAGAAGTTCCAATCCAATACCTCGGACTCATGAGGGAACTCCACTTGGTCCTTGCATACCGCCCGTGGCACTATCTTATGAGTCCACAGCTGATCGTGAGAGCTTTGAGCCGCTTCTCCATGGCGAAGGTCTTATTGGAGCGGCTGGTCCTCGAGTTTAGATTCAATAAGTCCTCGGAAGACCCTTATGAGGAGTTCGATTTGCAACTGCCACCGCATCCGGTACAGTCTCACGATCCAGATCGTGAGCACTGGGAACCACTATGGGCTAGGTTTTGTCGCGACCAAAGCATTGCTAAAGTCATATCAGACACAACAATATCAAAGGAGATCCAGGTCGAGCTTATGGAATGGGATCGTTCTACAGCTGACAGCTTTGAGCATTTCGTTCGTTCCATCACAGCCACAAAAGGCTGGGTTTGCGACAAGAAGCGCGACGAAGCTCGCATGTATAACCCCGACGGACATTACAGAGAGGGGGCCTTTGAACGTTGTAAGCAACATGTTCGTTCATTCACGACCACGAAACGCTTGGTTTACGACAAAGAGCGCAAAGAAGCTCGCTTGAGAAGCGTCGGCAAAATCAAAAAGGGCGAAGACAATACGTTCTACTGGTGCTGGCGTCTACGACCGGGGAAAATCCCGTCCCCACAACCTGCCCACGGCCTGCTCCCAGAACCTGACTTGTCGACTCTATCTCTTACCGAAGAAGGCTCTACACGCGAGAACGATTCTACTTCGGATTGGCGGCCTTCACCGCATGAGCAATGCTACAGTGCGTGTTCTGGCACGTCGTCAAAACCAGCCTCTGAGGTGTCTCGGTTACTGACAGTGCTTGGTGCTTCTACTTGCCCAAGTCTCTCATACCCAAGGCACCAGATCGTGAGGATCCTGCATGACGGGGGATCTTTCTTTGGAAGATGTACTTTTCATGGTTTTAAGCATGAGAGATCGAAATTGCTACACTTCTGATGCTGACATCCACCTTCTGCCTACGGTGCATCATCACGTTACAGTGTATCTTCAAGAAAAAGCGAGTGTACAATAATCATAGAAAAGAGCTTGTAATTCCTAGTGCTTACGCAAGCTTAGCAGTACACCCGCTGCGACAAGCGTGAGCATCTCACTTCGCTTCCTTCTGGACTCAAACCTGTGACGATCTCTCGATTGACCCCTGTACCATACACCTTGCCGGGGAATAGGAAGATTTGGTCGTGTCTACTGATTCTACTCCCTATCGACTGCAAATTGACTTCCCAGCCTACCTTTTCACTGACACAATGTATGGATTGACTAGGTTCTCTGGACAAGTTCTGGTGGTATTGGTTTGACAGTCGTTCCCGATCTTTCCAACTATCTATTTTAATCCTTGGCATTGAAAAACCAATACTCGTCGCCAGTATTCATACACTGAATGAGCTGAGGTTTGAAGTCCCTGATGAGACTTGGCATCCTTAGGTTCGATTTAGGGTCATCTGGGCTCCTTTCGGGGCCTGTAATACGAGTTGGCCGACCTGAACTTTCGAACACGCTCAAATCCGATTTTTGAAAATCACTTATCAACGCAACGTGCAATTGTGTCAATTGACGCGTCATTCGAATTGCCTAATTGCTGCGCATCAATCAATGCCTAATAGTCATAATAAGAAGACATAATTAATCTTCAATAAATCAACATCTTCTTAAAGACATTCACGAACACAATATTATTTTGCATGTTAATATTAAAGATTTGCTTGTTTGTATTTAAAAGAAGAAAATTATGTTTATGTTTATTATAAAACAATTGCTTAACAAAATAGCTCGCTATTTAAAGTTATTAAGAAATTAACTTACACAAACGAACGTAATAAATGTTATTAACAAACTAATTGTTAAGATCAATCGTAATTATTAAAAAATAAAAATATTTCTAGTTATTTTAAATGCTAATTATCTAGCTTTATAGAAGCTAAAGGTTGTTTTTCTTTAAGAGAAAATAATAACCATTCTTTTTCAAAAAACATCACAATTATACGTAAAATTATAACAAATTTCTTTTTATTTGTTTTTTTACTTTTCTTTATATACTTTAAAAACAACTTTTAAAGTTAATTATTTATAGTCTTTTTCGAAAGCGTCTTAAGAACGATTACGATTATTAAATCGAAGTTAGCTATTAATAAGAATCCAAAAATCGTTATACGTTTAAATAACAACAAGCAAAAACAAGTATTACAAAAGACATTTTTTCAAAATATAATTAAGAACATTAACGCGCGTATTATGCAACTCGAGATAGCAATTAAAGACATTAAAATAATAATAAAGCTTTCTAGTAAAAACATCGCAATTTACACAATTAATAAAGAGAAAATTATTAAACTAAGAATTAACAATGTTTAAATTACTATACTAGAAAAAAAAGCAAAAGCAATTATTTTAATATATGCGATAATAATTAACGAAGTAAAGATTAAAGAATAAAATCTTAAGAGCGCGAAATTACGCGCAACAACTATTTAGAAAATACAAAATTAAAATATAAATGTAAAGAAACTTAAAAATATAAAAATAATATAAATCGATTAAAGACAACAACGATTTACTTAAAATTAAAAATACGCATTTATAATTATAAAGATTTTAACATCGAAAATAATTAACATTATTTTTAATTTTAGCTTAATAATAAGTAAGCAAATTAAATCAATATTAATATATAACAAAGCATGCAAAATTATACAATGCTAAAATATTATTATTACGAACACATTATAATTTAATGCACAAGAGAGAAAAAATGCGATTATTGCGTTAAATTTTACGCTATTAATTTTAAGATTTACTTAACAAGCTTTAAATCTAGATGTTATCTATATAAAGAAAATTATAAGTTATAATAAAAGAATTGCTTAAAAAAGCGAAAAAAAATACAACAAATAATTATAAAAAAAAAGAATATATCGTATCAATTCTTAATTAAGAAAACAACAACAATTAAAAACAAGTTTTACTTTAATAAAAAAAAGAACTTCGATTATTTAAAATTACAATTAATAACTCTAAATAAATTAAAAACTACAAACAAAGAATGTACGAAAAAATAAAGCGACAAGAAATTAAAAAAAAGCTATTTTTAAAAAAACAATAATATTAAATTTATCGTAAGTATTAACAAGTTAAAAACGAAATTCTTAATCTATATTACTTGCGAAATCAAGTAAAGAAAGAGAAAAAATTCTATATAAAGAATTAAACAAAGAGAGCTTCTATATAAAGAATTAAACAAAGAGAGCTTCTATTTAAAAATTAATAAAATATTGTTAACATTAAGAAACATCAATATAATAATTCGCTCTAATTAATAATTATATTAGAAAATCGTACTTTATTAATATTATAATACAACGTTAACAAATTTAAATTAAAGATTATAATACTACTATTTAAGAGTAAAGATATTACAAATTTTAATATATTAATTATTTAAAAATTATAAAAAAATCTTTATTAATTTATTACAAACAATAGATTGAATTAGCACTTCGAATTACATTATATAAACGATAAGAATATTAAAATGTACTACTTTGTTAATAAACGCATAGCGTTTGTCTCGTATATAATAATACACAAATTTAAGAATCTTTGCTCTCTTACTTTAAGACTAGCGAAAAAAAGAACGATTAATGTACACAATATTTACAATTTGTGCAAAAATAATAAGAACGAAAGCAATTTATTATTTTTACGTGCGACGATAGCGAAGAAAGTCGATAACGAACATATTGTAATAAGAGATTTTAATCTTTATTATCTTAAATAAGACAACAACAAAGTAAAAGCTAATGCAAACGCTTATAAGCTAGTAATTATAATAAAAGAGTTTAAACTAAAGAGAACATTATTAAAAAAATACAATTACTTAAATACAAAAAAGCAAACAAAGCACTATTAATCTTATCTTCGTTATTTAATTTTTACATAAAAGCTTTATTAAATGCGACGTCGTAGAGAATATAAACAATTACTTAGATTATTATTTTATACGCATAATATTTAATTTACATACAATAATCGTAAAACTTATAAAGAGAAAAAACTAAAACAAAACAAATATAAAAACTTTATAAAAGATTTTAAACAAAGAAATTATTAAGAAACTAACACATATATTACTTAATAACGTCTTTAACAATTCTAAAAACAAACTAGATACATAAGTAAACAATTTAACGAGAACAATTAAAACAATTATTAAGAAATTTATATTGTTCGTTAGAATTTGTCTCAAATTTAAAGTAAGTTTTACGAAAAAATGCAAAGAGATTTCTCGTAAAATTAAAAGACAATATCGCATATAATAGCGCAACAAAAGCGATAAAAATTAAAAAAAAAATACATTATAATTAGAAATTGTCTTGAAAAGATAATGCAAAAAACTATAAAAACTTAATTTAGAAAAAAATAAAAAAAGAATTACAAATTAGTTTCTAGAATGTAAAGTAAATGCAAATAAGTACGCTTAAGAATATCGCAAAAAACTTGCATTTTATTATTATATAATTATTTATTACTATTATTAACAATCGATTTTAGTAAAAAAGCAAACATTCTTTTAAAAGCATTCTTTTCGTTATTTTTACAAATAAACTTGTTAAATCTAGTAAATAATTAATATAATTAAGATTTAACAATAAATAAAACTACATAACACAAAATAGCAAGAATTATAACGTCAAAAATCTTGAACAAAATCTTAAACAATAATAAAATTATTAATAAAATACTAAAGCAAATCAATATTATTATAGTATTACATTTACATCGCATATACAACGTTTATTTAAAGAAAAACTATTGTTTAAAGTATTTTCGCAACGCAATTATTATAGTTTTATCTAAGTTAAATAAAGACAACTACTTTACAATTACGTCTTATTGTTCTATAGCATTTTTTAACATTTTAAACAAGATATTCGAGTTTATATTAATTAAAAAAGCTAGTTATTTAACAAAAACGCATAAATTATTGTTACGTATTTATATAAAAGTAAGACGATTTATTTCGACAAAATACGCATTACATTATTTAGTAAAAAAAATACATATAACATAGAACAAGAATAAAATAATTATAACTTTATTGCTAAATATATTAGAAGCATTTAATAACATATTACACTTAAGACTATTGTACAATTTGCGAAGTAAATAAATAAATAAATATATAATGCGATAAATTAAAAGTTTTTTAAGTAATCGAATTATTATTTTTAGAATTAAGAAATACAAGACAAACAAAATCAATATTACGATAAATATATCGCAAAAATTATTATTGTCGTTAATTTTTTTTCTCTTTTATAACGCTTCGTTGCTAAAGAGATTATATAGCAAAAATATTGTAATTTGCGACTTCGTAAACGACGTAATTTTATTAATTAAAGAAAACAATGTCAAAGTTAATTGCGAACAATTGATTGAAATATATAAAAGCATATGTAAGAAATAAACTTGTACGTACAAGATTAAATTCTATTCTAGCAAATATTAATTGTGTTACGTTATAAGAAAGAAATAAAACATTAATAATGCAATAATTATTAATAAGAACACGATAATAACATTAAAGAAAGTAGTTAAATATCTAGAAATTATGCTAGACAATAAACTTAATTAAAAAGCTTAAATTAACGATAACAAGACAAAGATACTTAAAATTATAAAGATTTTAACAAGTTTTATAAAATTAACATAAGAAATTAAATTAATTACAATAAGACAAATAATGTATACAATATTTTTATCTTAACTTACTTATAATTGCTTAATATAATATATATCTTACAAGAGAAAAAATTACTTGAAAAACGTTATTAACGATTTATTAAACGTTTAATACAAAGTACAAAGAATTATTATTAAAGTTTACAAAATTATCTTGCGTTTAATTTTATAAATCAAGATACACTTCTTATTAACGCATATATATTTGAATCGAATAACAAGTTTAACGATGTTTAGAATAGTTATTAATTTAATATACAATATTATAGTAAAAAACAAATTTGAGAAGAAGAGTCGAATTATAAGTTCGCTAAAGAAATTAACAAAAAAACTAGAAAGAAAGATAAACATTAGTATTAATAATTTAGAGATTATTATATTATTCGCAACGTTATTATAATAAATTTTATCAATTATTATTATTAGTTTAAGCAAGAAGATAATAGAAGAAACGCACAAAATATTACTAAAAAAAACAAATGCTCTAATAATATATATCGACGAAAGCAAGATTAACAAAAAGATAGAAACGACGATTATTTTGTCACATAAAATAATTAGAATTTATCTAAAATTAAATATAACATTTATTATATATTGAACAAAATTATATAAAACAATTTTGATCTTAATACTAGTATATATATTTAGACAAAACAAGATTTATGTAATTATATATATAAACAATTAAGCAACAATTAAAGCAATTAAGAATTTAGACAATAGTTTAGATTAATATCTAGTCAAAAGTATAATTAAATTTATTAACATTCTTTGTAAAAAAGATATAGAAATTAAATTATACTAAGTATTAACGCATATAAATATTAAAAACAACGAAATAATAAACGTTATTATTAAACAAACAACGAAATAAAAACAAAAGAAGAATAGACAAAACAAACTAATAAATTATTACATAAATTAATTAATAAGGTCTACGAAGCTAAGTTATTATCTTAGAAGTGCAAAAAAAATAACGCTAACAAAGAAAGTCTAACAATAGTAAATTATTCTATAAAATAAAGATAAAACTAATAAAGAATTATACGCTTTGTAATTAAACTTGAAGAAGTTAATATTAAAGTTTCACAATAATTTAATTAAGAATTTTAGCGCATTCGCAATACACATAAGAACAAAAAAATAAAACTTCGTTTTTTTCTATTTTGATAAAGAGTGTTTAATATCGAAACGAAACGCTATTAATATAGACAAACGTCGCAAATAATTAAATACATTTTGTTTATATACAAAAAGTACGTTGTTCTTAGACAAAATCTATAAAAGAAGAAAAAGAAAAAAAAAGACTTAAGAGAAGCTCAATCTAAAAGCTATACTTATTAATTCTTATTATCTAAAGAACACGATTACATTTATAAAAGAAATCGAGTTTATTAATTAATTTCGAGTCTTAATTGCAAAAAACTATTAGAGCGTTCGAGATAAAATACATTGAATCGAAAACTTATTTAGCAACATAAAGTACGAGATAAGAATTAAGATAATTGTGTTCAAAGAAACTGTCTTATTTAGAAAGCGTATATAGAAGACATAGATAGATAATCAATCAAGCTTCGCAAGAAGCCTGATTGATTGATTGTCACTAGTCGCATAGCATTCCCAAATAGGGAAGGCTCGAGTGCTTAATGAAATAATCAATCAATCAATCAATCGAGTCGGCCGACCTCTCCTTCAATGATATGTCCCAACAGAAAAAAGTAATAGCCATTGAGATGAATCGGTTATCGCTTACCGTAACAAAGGTAAAGAACCCTCTCATTTGTTGTTCATCTCTACCTGAAGATGATATTCCACACGCAGAAGAATAAAAGATGTTTTCGAATCAACCTGTGCCGCCAGCTGTCGATTATATCGGTATCTTCTTCAGATTTTCATACCTGGGGAGAAACAACCAATGTCGTAACTTCGAAGCTGGGCTGTGCAGAATAAGCAGCGCCCACCGAAAGGAAGTCCAAGGGGCAGACATCCATACACGGGCGACTCCAGCCTCAGAACAGTGGAAAACAACATGGACGCCCTCCACTAGAAGTGCATTCTGGTCTCCTTCAAAGAGCTTGATCTTTCCATCTATCGACACGACATCAACACGCACCCATCAGATCAACCACCATGAGCAAATCCGACCCCGTTCCCATCTACACCTCCACCCCAAGCGCCTCCGACTTAGGCTTCGAGCCTCGCCATTTCACTCACCAAGCTCTCAGAATGAAACCAGCAGCCCCATCCAACCAACAGCCCTCGAACCTCCAACTCTCCTAAGCCCCATTATCACCGTCCCCCCCTGGCCCCCCTTTCCAAAATATTATGCCTCCTCCTCCACTATCCAATCAAACAAAGCCCTAAACCCCCAAACCCCCAAACCCCCAGCTCCCCCAAAAACCCCAGGTCGCCCCAAAACGCATCAAAGCCCACAGCACACACAACGCTTGTGAAGTTGCCCAATAACCCGAACATGAGCGCACTGTCATAGGAATGTGGTAGCAGACACTCCCACAAATCGCAACATCACCTACCTGTCTCTGAAGTCCACAACATGAAACTTTCCTTAGCTGAATTTTTGCGGGGCGCGAGTTACTAGAGGGATGGGTCCTGAAGGGTTGGGGTTTGTGTGTTGATGGGGAGTGTGAGAATAAGGGGAAAGAGGGCGGATTTCCAGCTGTGAAAGGGAGGAGAAGGTATAAGGGACGTGTTTGTGCGAAAGGTGTGTATTTGAACGGCAAACGGGGGGCTGATAGGAACCTAGGTGAAGGGCTGCGGAAAAGTACAGGGGGCGCGGAGAATCGCACGGTGCAGAGGATGGGCTGGTAGCACATGGCTTTTGGGTGGGATAAGTTCAATAAGGACATGTTTTAGGTATGAAAGAGGGCAAGATGCACCTTGGAAAAGGTAGTGTATTGACCAACGTGATGTACAATCAAACCTTCGAAGCGCCTCACCAAGCCCACAGCTGGGTTTCTGCGCCTCACATACCTGAGTCGGTCCCAAGCGCCGCGAGTGCAGAAAGTCCCAGACATTCGACCCATCATCATTGCTCCTTAGATTCTCGTTCCCGCGACCCAATGAAGCAGGCCGGATTACCCTCAAGCTGTCCGCTCTTTGGTTTTCTTCTTCCATTGGGTTGATTGCCCGTAGCGCTGGTTCGAGAATTGTCGTCATCGATCAATGACCCTACTCAGCGCTTTCAATACGCCTCTCGACCCCGGCCCCCGCTCTCCTTCTTCCAGCCCTGCGTTTTCTCTTTCTTTCTCCCGTCCGATACTTTCTCTTTCCTCTAGCGCATCAGCACTGATACCCAATAGCTCATCGGCCACTCTCCCCGCCGATGTCTGGTATTGCTTTAGAGCATGCACGTTCCCTGCGAAAGTGTCGATCTCGAATTCGAGGGATGTAGTTATGTGTTGTATGCGGGAAGAAGCGGAGATGTGGAGGGTTGAGGTGGAGGGTTGGGGCTCGGTTGGCTGGGGTTCGGTGGGGGGTGGATGGAAGGATTGGAGGCTTGCGACGGCGACGAGTTGGACGGGGGAGGAGAGGAGGTCGGAGGAGATGGTGTGAGGGTTCGATGACTCTTGAGGGGCTGGACTGGGGAGAGATTGATGGGGGGGTTGGAGGAGGGACTCCCAGGTGTGGCGCTCGGTTTGGAGGCTAGGATGTGGGTTAGCGTAAGTTTCCAGGATGTCTAGGTAGTAATGGGCATCATACCGGGCGATCTTCAGCTCCAAGTCGGCTATTTGGCTGAGGTTGGTGAGGTTCTTGGGATTGGGCTTTGGTGTTTGAGGTGGAGGTGTAGATTCCCTCTGCCAGAATATCAGTATCAAGATTATCAAGATAGGAGAGAACGCCTACCCTGCTGAACCAGTCCGACATCTCAGACTTTACAGAGAAATCTTTGAGCAATTGCTGTTCGATCTCTCGCGCGGCCAGTCTGGCGTTGCTATCTTCAGAGGAAATCGAGGGCTTCTCTATCAGTGCGCGAGTCCCGCACCACGTCAGAAGCTGTCGCATTCGTCGCGGCTCTGGAAGACCGCTTTCGATGTGCTTGTAGAATTCCTTAGGTTCGACGTCGTCATGCGGCATAGCTAGGGCTTCGTCAGTGGCCGCTTTGCAATTTTCGCGAGACGCGTCTACCGTTTGATTTCCCACTATCAATCAACGAGCTTGCTCTGCGCCCTCTGTTGCCGAGACTACTCCTTCTTTGACCGCTGTTTGCTCGCATCTCCTTGTTGCGCCGCTGTATGGGTGTGTCTGCGAAAGGCAGTGCGATTTTTGTAGCTTCTTCGTTCTGTATCCCGGATTCATCAGCTGCTGGCTTGGCTGGCGCCGGTTCCTCCTCGGGAACTCCTTGCGCAGGCCCTTTTTCTGGCGCTGTTTGTGCTTCTGGTGGGGCCGCGGGTGTTGAAGGGTCCTTCTCCTTGACTCTGCCCTTCTTCACTTGAACCTGTGGTGGCTCCGCTGCCACAGACTCCCCACTGTTCCTCGCGCTTCTTCGCCGCTTCTCAGGCTTTGCTTCACTATCTTTCGCCCCTGGACTCGTTGATTCGATGGTTTTCTTCCGTGTCTTCTTCGGTGGTGCTGGTTTGGATTCCTCCTCAACTACCTCGGGAATGGGTTCAGGCGCTTTAGGAGTGGCCCCCGACTTTGGCTTCTTGGAGCGGGTCCGGGTGAACATGAATCCATCCGATTCCTCGTCGTAGTCTAGAATCGTGGTTAGCTACCATCCAAACACCCTCCCTCTACCTTGTAGCTTCTGCGTGCCATATGGACGACGAGACCCACCAATTTTTCGTTTCCCCCTGCCTTTCGCTGTACTTGCGCCCGTATCATTGCCATTGACCTTTGTCTGCTTCTTGGCCGTCCCTGTACTCTGGCTACTTTTCAATCGTTCACTGCCATGCCCGAAACCGTTGGGTAATGGCGCATCCTCCTTTTCCCTCAGCCTATCACTTGTTCTCCTTCCAGCCTTGCGCGAATCGCTCATCATATGCGGATTATGTAAAGGTTGTAACGGCGATCGCGTCGCGTAGGTGGTCATTGATGCTGGTCGATCTCTGGGTGTTGATTAAGCAGGCGCGTCCCGAACTCGGATCACGATCAGACGGTTTGAAGATAGGAATACGTTCGAATTGATGTCGACAACATTGACGGCTTAGCACTAAGGGAGAAAGGAGCGCAATGTCTGATCCAGGGCCAAGTCGCAAACGCACAAGAGTGTGCTGATGAGGGGAGCGATGGGTACTCCGTGACCGTGTTTATTCCTTAGCGTCGGTCTAACCTAATGTGATTTAGCCCAATGTGACCATAAGTGAGTTTGGCTGGCCTTCATGCACGTGGTCGAAAGGCACGTTACGAGCTGGAGGAGAGAATAATCCCTAAGGTAACGAAACCTAGATTGTGTGGTCCTACTGCGTTCGATACTACCTCCACCCGCAAGCTACCTACAAGTGGCTTGATATAGAATCAACATCTGCATAATACTAGTAGAGGGAGATCACTTTGAAACATGTACTTCTATATCGGGAGTTTCTTTTCAGATTCTGTTATTGTTCCCTTACAGCCATCGGTACCACAATAGCCTCAGGACCCGTTGGACCTACGCACATGTTTGCAGGCCTCAGCTTTCTTGCTACATTGCATAGATGTCATTTCGCCGACAATATCTAACAACACCTGACGGAAGACATTGAAAATCGGACTTCTCGAGCCTTCTGGTGAGTGTATACGATCAACAAGTACACCGAGTATTCTGCATTGGGATTTTGGACACACTTAGCTGCCAGATCCACTTGCGTCAAAAGATGTCAGAAATCCTCTGTTCGGAACTTATACCAATAGCACTTTCTATTCAGTCAACCAAAGAGACGAGTTGAGAATTTGATTTGCATTAAAGGACTGTCGATCGCAACAGGGCTGGTTTTGATGACTATAAGGCTAATTCTTCCCACCGACGGGCAGACACGTTGGGCTGCCACTCTGTTTGCATGACCGCTACCGTGATCAAATGGTGTTCAAGGATCGAAGAAAACTCTGAAGGGATGACCAACAGCCTCGACGACTGACAATGCCGCTAGAATCATGGCTTACGATTCCCAATAGAAAGTCAGGAAACAAAGTCTCTTACATCTTACCCGCTGTCTCCGTTTGGCCCTTGATCACGGAGACCAACGTCAATCAGGAGACCGGGTATCGCGCAATGGGACCCAGTTGCTGTGACACTCTCGTTTTCATGTGAGGGCTAATCTGCTTTGTAGCTCGCCCGTTCGTATCAGACCAAAACCCTTAGTCATTTCTTTATAAGCAAGACCAAGATCTTTCTCAACAGGAGTAGGTTTCTTCTGAATAAGAATAGGACCTCTATGAAGAAGAACAATTCTCTTTAAATAAGGGCAGGGTCTTACCGGATTAGGTTGGAGGCTTCTTGGATCAGGGTAGTGCCTTCCCTCGATTCCCACTGTATGTAATCCTTGGCGAATTTGGGAGCTCACTTCGGCTTGTAGAGGACCATGATTCACAAATATCGCTAAATGTAATCATGTCTGACCTTCCAAGAAATAAGCTCTACCAGATCTTTCGTGGTAGCCAATGCACTTGGCGGACCTTTCCGGGAACAACTCTAGAAAGTCTATCAGTGGTAGACGCTTGTTCCACTTGGGCCGTCTTGATCTTCTCCTCGATGAGGAGGTTGACAGAAAGCACAAAAGGTCTTCAAAGACTTAGGATACTAGCAAATCACTAAAAGATCAGGTTGGCACTGCAGATTATTCGTATTAGATTCACCCCTGAAGCTAGTGAGAGCTTGTGGACAGGTTAGAGATATAGCTCACCTACGACCCAATGATAAGAAATCGCATGATGATTCTTCAGCCGGCGTGTCTCAATAACATCGCCGCAAGCGTATAGCTATCGACTCAAGATTGTAAGCTTAGTATCATTATGTGGGATCCTTGAAGAGACATCCTTCAGGAGGCCTGGTCCAGATTGGACTTGCGGACCGCCCGTGTTGAAAGCTGCTTTGGTCCAAGTCTCACGCCCACTTTTTTCATCGCCGTTCCTAATAATGCCAAAGAATGCCATCCCATGAATTTCTAATCTCCTTGGCATAATCTACAAGATCCCAAGCGACTCTTTGATGTCAGAAGTGTGGATGTCGCTGTTGGTAATCGAGGTATCCAGAGAATTCTCAACACATCGCATGTTCTCTAGGAGGTGGATTTAGCCGGTTGGATAGAACTTTGGGCTATCATCACAACAACAGCATCAGTGTTGCATCGGTCGTTGAGTCATGGTAGCTTCAACAATTTATATTCGTTGTGCAACATTTGGCTTGTGTTGGCACTTTTTGGAGATGTCTGGAACAGTGAAGAACTTGGTAATTAGAGGCAACTCTTTCCTTCACCTGCGATTAGATGTCTACTTCTCTGTGTTTACGGGTAGAACCGAGAATTATCAGCTTGTCATTGGATACAACGGAACACCCAGCCCTACCTTTGTTGAATGATGACTATCAGCAGAACAATCTTCCGTATATATGAGATCTATAAATCCCCAGTTGCCGTTATCCGTGCTAGCTATCGAAAATCGCATTCCTGAATCGGGATAACAATTCTTTTGGACTCCGCAAGAGATGTCCACCTGCCAAGAGAAATCGCTCCCACTGATCCAGCAGCATGTTTCTCAACCAGTGGAGAAGCAGGAGCTAGAGCACATTCATCTAAGGGAGAAGGTGGAGCAACTTGGGGAACAGTCCAGGAAGAATACGCGGAACAACGAGCATATTCAACAGCAACTGGAGCAAATGAAACAGCAAAACGACAGAATCGAGCAAGAGTTCGACAGAATCGAGCACAAGTTCGACAGAATCGAGCACAAGTTCGACAACCACGAGCAAAAGTTCGACAACCACGAGCAAAAGTTCGACAATCACGAGCAAAGGTTCGACAACCTGGAGCAACAACTACATGCTGTGCTTGAGCCAGATCTAATCGCCAAAGCATGGTACTCTGATCTTGTAGTAGATCGTTACCACAACATAGAGCAGTTGTCAACTACAGTACAGAGCAATCAAGTCTCCGGTACCCAGGCTAGAGACCCCTTGATACAATATTATCACCGATTTGCACATGGAGGAGGTTCGCTGCGACACCAGATCGAGTGGATCGTCGATCAGGTCGACAACGAAGGCTATCGAGACTACCTAGCGCAGAATGTCGATCCAATCTGGGCGTCTAGAACCACAGATCAAATAGTTGAGGCTTGGACTCTTTGCAGCCCAACGATGTTGGCACAACTAGATTGTAAGTCAATCGCAATGCTTCTTAATTGTAGCCTGGTCATCTAATAGTTCTAACAGTTGGAAAACCTCAACTCCTCAAGATTGTCGAAGCCTATGCGCAGATGAAGTTTGTACTTCATGGAGGGAAACCCCTGCGTGATAAGTTGGAGGACCTTCCAAGTAAGAGGATTCCGCCAGTGGACCCGAGCTCTTATCCTGCCTTGAGGTTGCCAAATGATCGTTGTTTCTGCGAGATCTACCTTGAGCATCGGGAAAAGCTGTTTCAAATCTGGAATCAGAGTGTTGCCGATGACTTGGAAAGATTGATTGGTTGGTTCCGAAAGAATTACCGAAATTTCGAATACCAATAGTCAGTCACACTCCACATTACTCCAAATCTACTCCAAACCTGATCCAAAATTCCGCAGGACTCGAGACATCGACTGCTCGGCGCCTTGCCTGACAGACAAAGATCGGAAATGTGCCACTTGGGGAACGAAGAGCAGAGACTTGCCATTTCGGGATCATGCATGTGGGTTTTTTTTGATATGCGTCATCTGCTGCGTCAGCTTCACCACATCACGGCGACATTCAGTACGAGAGTTGCCAGAAGCTACCAATGGGGAATAGCCCTTTTCTGGTGGAGGATAATCATCAATGAGCGACTTACCGTTACCGGAACGCTCTCATGACTTAGAGTAAGATGACGTTCGCACATGTGGCACTCCTTGATGTCGCAATCGGCTTCGCGGCGTAGACTTATCAGCCGTTCTATACCAAGTATCTGTCTGCCAATCCAAAGTCGACCCTGCACGGCCAAGCATCTTACTTCAAGTTGTCAACCAAACTGTAAGGCGCTCCCGGGAGTTGCGCTCAGGACAAAATGACTTTAGGTGCATTCATCACATAAAGATCTTGCCCCTTGCGGCGAGTGACACCAGGATTTCAGGGATTTGATGGAAATCTTAAAGCGCAATCCTGTGGTCGACGTTCATGTCTGCATTCAAGTATCACTATTCCCGTCTTCATCCGGTGCAAGCCGCCTTCTGCCCCATACCACCCGAGCTTGAGCACAATACAAGTTCCGCCTTCGCTGCTTCCGTTGACGTGATGGCGTGATCGAGTCTCTTGAAAGCTGAAGCAACACAATTGCGTTAGCACGCGCTCAAGTTGCCAAGAAGAAGACGTAACGGACAAACCGACCATGAGAGGGAGCTCGCTAGTTGGATGAATTCGCTTCCGCAAGCGTCTTCCTCGTCAGCTCCTCCGCTTCCTTATTCTGCTCTCGCGGCACAAGCCAGAACAGAACCTGAACGCCCGAGCCCGCCAAGCTAACAATAACCCCATCAAGCAACTGGTAAAAGTGGGCGTCCGCCAGAGCGCGCCCCCTGCCATTCTTGAACCCATTCTCCTTCCACTTTACAATATACTCCGTCATGCTCTTCACCAGGTATTCCGAATCCGTCTTAACAACCACCTGGCGCAGATCCCGCAGCTCCGAAACTGCAAGGAACGCCATCAACCCCAGCGCAGTGAAGCACGCCCACAAATGAGCCTTCTGATCCGAAACCGGCTCTGGCGCCATCCGGCCCACGTTGTGTTTCGAGCCGCGGGCGAAGTACAGCCCGCATGCGGATTTGGCCCCGCGAGAGGCGGTGTGGATGGTGAGGATGATGCTGCCGGTGTGGCGCTCCTGCTTGCCGCACTGTTGGCATTTGTTTTCGGCCATGGGGCAGGGGACTAGGGTGTAGTCCCCGGGTCCGTCGTAGTTTGTGGAGCTGAGGTCGAAGTCTGCGCCGTAGATCTCGGTGGGGATGAATTTTTGGGCGAGCGTGGAGGGTGCGGAGTGGATTTCGGTGTGGCGACCACTGCATATGTGGGTGCTGGTATTCATGACATTCGAAGATGCTGATCCCATTTGGCTTGGAGTAAAGAGGGTTTGTGAGGCTTCGTGCTGTGTGACAAGGACGCAATATTGAAGGGAGACGTATGGATTGTTTACCGTGTGTCGCATGGTATTTCATCGTATGTGTTATGAAGTGACTTTCAACATTTTGGAAGTCATTGGCAGCAACATCTGTGAAATAGTCTAATTATTGGCGTATGGTGAATTCACATTCATTAATTCACCTTGCAACCCTTCGTTCATGCTGGCACGAGATGGCAAATATCAAGAACAGTGAGACCTTAGCGAAGGGAACAAACCCACAGCGCTCTTTGCCTCTAACTACACCCTTTGAAACGAGGTTTTGACTATCAACACCATCCGTCTGATCCAAGCCTCCTTCTCTAATCTCTGCCAAGGCAAATCATATAAGATATCACACCGCTGAACTGGGCTACCAAAGAACCAGCCGGCACTGTCTTGATCTTCACTGGGACGAGAGGGTACCGAGGGAATCTTCTTCCGTGCAAGGCTTCCGTAAATCGGCGTAATGCATACAACAAACTGAAGCTCGAGGCTTCAGGATCCGGGACTCTAAACTGCGAGAAGGCATTACCCCAGTTCCTGGAAGAAGTCGTGACACAGCTTGGAGATTACTACTCTCGATCTCTTGGCCTTCAAAGTTCAGAGTTTTTTGTTGCGATGAGGCAATGCTATTATTTCTTAATAGAGAATGTGACAGTAATTGAGAAACACTATCTTCGATCTGGCGTTGTACTCAAGCAAGAAGATTAGATGAACATTGGGGAGATGCTGCAAAGGCTTGTAAAAGAGCAAAAGCAAAGCATTAGCGTGAGAAGGAACTTGGAATTTTGATTGAAATATCAGCAGAGATTGGACGCGGCTCGATAGTGTGGGATAGTACGGAGGGTCGAGTGGACGAGAAGGGGGACCAGGATGAGATTACAGCGGTGAAGGAGGCAGTGATGACGCACATTCGAAATGTTTGACCGTCTGACAAATTTCGCTCGAATGTACTTGACCTCACTCATCCTCATTCTCACTTATGGCCGTTCTTGTCCTCGTCATGCGTTTCTTTAGCGGTGCGGGGCTTCGACTGTTGCTAGCGTTCCGTCTGGCATTGCCATATAACGATCTTGTAGCTCTTGTGGTATGGCTCGCCGTTCGGGGTGTTTTCCGCACCAGTTCCTCTTCGTCCTCCTCTTCTTCTCGGCTCATTACCGCCCTTGTAGACGTCCGCGATAGCCTCGACGGCTTAAGGAACGCTTCTTCTACTGCCGTGTCATCACGGACCAATTGAGCTGACTTTCCCGCTGGCTTCTTTGTCTTGGGAGCCAGGGCCTCTTGGGAGTCCTCTCCTTCCAAGCGTGATACTGGCTGACTCCTGTTCTTTGGCTTGGGCATTTCTTGCTCGGAACTATCTCCCTCTGAACCTGGTAGTCGCCTGGTGCCTCTTCGTGTCTTAGGAGCTGCTTTCTCGGACTCTTCGTCCAGCATCGTCATGCTCCGCCAGGGTTTTTGCTTTGACTGCTGGCTTCGGGATCGAAGCACAGAATCCCTATCGGTCGAGTCAGCTCTACTGCTCATCTTGGTATTCGCTTTTCGAGTATTTGAAGTTCGTTCCTGAATGTCCTCGTCGTCTTCATCGGGGTACCTTCTCTCGTCTCGCCCTTTCATCTTAGTCCTTGATACTACCACATTATCTTCCTCGGCATGATAGCTTAGCTTTCGACCGTTGATAGGTGTCTCCTTGTAAAAGTCGTTCCGCAGCTGCTTCTTCTTGGCGACGAATGAGTCAGATTTGTTGTGACGCATGCTCCCAATGTATTCTTGGAAATTGGCAGACATAGCTACGATTCGTTCCAGGTGTGTCCTTTTAATAGTGACGATATCTTTGCCCTCATCTTCAGCTTCGTAGTCGGCAAGCGATATAGCGGTTTGCAATGCTGCAAAGTGATATGAGCAATTTATGCTTAGCTGAGCGGAGGGTGTATTCGCTGAGGCGGCCTAGGGGAACTTACCGTTCCTGATCTCTCGGCCATTCCATTTTAGACTGAGAACATTTTTATCGGAGGACACGTACTCCCATGCCATCTGAGTCACCGTGAAACGGTCGGACATCAATCTGTCCAAGGCATTTTCCCAAATTCTTCTGCGGTTGTTATCGTTCAATGTTTTGTACTCTAGCGCGACGTGGATTCGAGATCTGAACGCCTCATCAAAGGTACTGTTTTAAGCTTAGCTACCGGCGCGCAATCAGAACGGAGTTAAAAGTACTTGACACGGTTCGTTGTTAAGAAGAGCAGGCCTTTATAGTATTCGAGAGCGCGTAAAAAGACTGGTACCGTACAATCTCGGATCTTGAAATATTGGCTAACAAACGACTCACCTGACACCAAGCTGTTACGCTTGACCTCACTGACTGCTCTGGACTCCAGATATACGTCCGCCTCGTCTAGCAACACAATAGCACCCCACTCTTCTCCCAGAGACATGTAGCGGTCAAGGCGGCTTTCTACCCCCCCAGCTGTCGTGCATAGATCTCCACAGGTTAATGAAAGTAGCGGCCGTCTAGTAAGCTCGGACACCGACTCGGCCGACAATGTCTTACCCGTACCCGGTGGGCCATGTAGCAGGAAAATCTTGCCTTCGCCTTTGCCCCTAATGATGTCCGTCTCTTGTGTGCGAGAATTCGCTTGCTCCTTCACATATGAGCAAGATATGGCCTTTAGGGTGTACTTCACTTCATTTGGTAGTACGAGATGCTCGAAGGCATAAGCTTGCTCGGCTACTTCGGCGATGTCCTCGATGTGGAGCGCTACTATAATCAAGTACTCGTTCAGCAACGAATCCGAGCTTGGAGACACACGCGGATATCACATACCCCATGTTCTGCGCTTCAGCACGAACGCAAAGGTTCTGAAACTGCAAAGAAGAAAGAAAGTCTTGTCGTCTGGTGGTGTATTGGACCTTGGCCATACTCCGTTGAACCCTACAAATTTGCCACGACGCACGTTGTCGGAGTGGCTGGCGCAGGACTGACATTGGCAGCCCGCAGAATAGGACTCTCGATCACCGCCATGGTTTCCGTCCCTAATCGTCGGAGACGACGAGTCGTCAGACTCAATGTCCGATGTTTCGAAGTCAGATCGGTTGAAATAGGAAAGCGGATCAACGACCACGCGACCCGATACCTGTTGTATTGACTTAGTGAGCGCGATCAGAGACGGCAAGCAGCTGGCGGGATCACCTTCTTCAAATGGAGATGTTGCGGCTTGCCCACTGTATTGGCGGTAGCACGGACCCTCCTTGGCCAGGTCCCAGAATGTTTTACCCCTTGCTACGAGTCTTTGCTGGAAGTTCCTCCCATTATGGGCGTCAATGGCCTCTTACGTTTCCTTGTGAAACCTTGCAGGATAATACTTCAATGAGTCGATCTCTTTTTCACCCTCGAAAGGGGCTATCCAGGAAGTGTGCGAACAACCACCCACCTCATATCCGTCGTAATCGATGTTCCACATCTCGATCTTGTAGGTGTAAGCTGTGTTTCCGACAAGACCGCCATGAAGAATTCCCTGCGTGACATAGGGATTTGTGCCCTCGTAATCATCCAAATAGCAAACTTCTCCAGGTTTGTATAATAGCCAGAGATATTCGAATGTGCAAACCGGAACTTTACGTGCCCACCGAGTTTTCTCATCTTGAATGGCCTTGCCGTATCTTTTGTCTAGGAACTCGAACAGCACATCAAGGTGTCTGTTACATTCCACGCGGTATGCCTCATCGTGCCATTGAGGATGTTTGCTTTTGTAAGCGCGTAATTCTTCCCTGTGAAGGTAGAGAATCCGATAGGGTTCAGGAACACGCAGTTCCTCGCCAAGTAATGAGCAGCCAGGACAGTATGAGATAATATCCCGGAGCACGTTGAGTAGCTCCTTCGAGTGAATAGCCATGTATGTATGGCCAGGGACACTCTCTGCAAGATCCTCGGGCAAGGTGTCATCGTCGCCCTTTCTGAGGCTGTGAGTCCTATCTCTTACTCCGTCTTCGCTGTCGTCATGGTGCTTGGTTTTTGTACTATTCTCTGTGTTCTTGTTTTTCTTGATCCCGCTTTTCTTTTCGGATCGCTCCATGGTAGTCTTAGAGAGATAGATAGTGGTGATTGTGATCAGCGGAAGCGCGTCCAATCGTCGAGCATGACCCACCGACAGGTACGACTCGTTGTCCCCCTCTATCTGGTATGCAAGCTCGCCGTCACTGTATTGGTACTCCGAGCGGTACCTTATATTTAACTCAGTCGATTCCATACTTATATAATCAGAGTCTTGGATGAAAGAGTCGCTAGTTCTTGGTCAAGGAGGCAACTGAGGTAGGCGTAGGTTTTCGGCCTCAAGCCAATGGAAGTAAGTAAGGAGATGTTGGACCCTTCAAAGTCACAACGGTGTTCGATATCCTATGACCAACGAGTAGCAAGTTTAGCAAGATCTGTCGCCCATTTTCTTATGCTACGGAGCAAAATGTAGTCAGGCTAACGCGAGCTACGAAATCGATCGGCAGATGAGTGATAGCAGTACCTTCAGCGGACTTGACTTACCTTGGGAGAACGACTGCCCTTCTGACTTCGACGTAAATGGCACTTGTGCTTGCGAACGCCCGGTGACCTGAGGGTTTCCAACTCGCAAAGGGCTAGCTTCGCTGTTCGACGGGTTGCTCGGGATGAAAAGATTTGGCTACAACAGCTCCCGTACCATAGTGAGTCGACATCAAGTAAGCTGCAAGAGACGTATTGACAGCTTTATCTGCCAGCCAGTCACCATGACTCCGAGCTGCGGGTCATGCAGCCATGCGCCATGAACAACGTTTCTTTCCAATCATCACCACAGTCGGGAATGCTTTCCCTGATTGTTCTCCAAACATGCATCACATGGCTACTTGAAGATGAAAAGAGGGGTAGAGATACGAGGCCCGTAGACGGGTATTGACATGCCTAGACAAGAGAGAGACATCGTTTGTGTCTTCCCTCGATGCTCTGATCTCATCAACCGTCAGCGCTCTCCGACTCGGGACATCCATGGCTCTTTCGACTTACATTAAACTTGAAGAGCAAGAATTAAGTAAGGCCGAGACAAAGATGATCCAGTGTTTCGCCAATGATGCTGCCGCCGAGCATTCCGAAGACCCTCTAGCGAACGCGCTCAACCTCGTGGTAGAGCAAGTGCCAAGCGTGCATCGATCCCAGATAGTGAGGGAGAATAACATTTCGGGGAGTTTATCAGCAGACCATGGGGATCTCCCGTTGTAAGTACAGGCTGCCGTACAATAAGATCTCGACGGCATCAAAATACACGAACGAGGTTACTGAGCGCCAAGGAAAATGCTAAGAAGCCGATTGGATCGCTTAGAGACCCAGCAAGGCCCGAGCTGAGCAGCGTCAATGACGACTTGATCAAGGTATGGCAGGAGTTCCAGCACGAGCTCGACAATGAGCAGCGTCAGAAACAGCTCAACGAGAGCAGAGGCCTCAGAAAGCTCTTTCTCAAGATAAAGAGCGACAGAAGTAGCCCTAGATGGCGTATTGACAGCAAGGAAGGACAGCCACTTGGCATACAGGACATCATTAAATCCATTGAAGATGCTGAGTCTCACTGGAGGTCGAAACCCCGTCTGGCACATGGCAGAGTACAAAGTGGATTCCATCGCTTTTGTCGAACCCTTGATACACACTCGAATTTGCTGGAATATTTGCCTAGCCAAAATCAATACTTGTCCATCTTCTGTGGCGTCACTACCACGTTGATCAAGGTACGTCTGCTATCAATCTGATGTTATTCAAAGCGTGGGATGTCGTCTACCTTCTTCATATCTGTCATTGGTGTAGTCTCGACCTGGACGATCTTGGTTGGAGACTCTCCTATTACCTATATCTATCGCTCAAGCTGATGGCTTCGATGCGCTAACAAGTCTGAGCCCTGGCTTTCAGCTCCACTATAGCTGACGATGGTGCTTGCGGAGTCGACGGCAGCTGCCGTGTTGTTGAACAGATTATTGAGCTTACTTATCTCAGGCCTCCGTGAACCACCAGAATGTTGCCGATGGTTTGAGCGAAGCCCTGAGGGATATCAGTGACTCAGTAGCAGAGAGTGAGCAAGCTGTGCGATTGATGAATTATGATGACATGCATAACGCTATTTCATCCCTGTACGCCTACGTCTTCCAATTTCTTGCGTCCGCCATGAAGTGGTATCAAGCGAGTGCGCGGAAGAAGATTCTCGACAGTTTGACGGAGAACTTCTCTGACAGCCTGCAAGGCCAAGTATCGAAAATACAGGATACATGTAACAGGATTCGCCACAAAGGTTATTCCAAAACACAGGTGGAAATTCGTCGAATAAGTATTACAGGTCAGGAGACACTAGAAGGACAACGAAAGCAGGGTGTTTCGATTGAGTCCATGCGACATAAGTTGGACGCATTAGGGAAAAGCGTCGAAGAGGGTCTCCGAGGGGCCACGGAAGCATGGCTCCACAAGGAGGAAGATAGTCCGCCTAAGCACCACTTCTCTGGTAAGTGAACTTCCACAAATTGACGGAATTTTCGTTCCTAGCAACGACGCGGACATGAGCGCCTGGACAGTCTTTGAACGCTGTGAGCATTACACGCTGTTGGCCTAAAGCCATTTCCGCTCTCCAACGATGTCACAGATTTTTGGTCATTTAGGCCAGCGTTTACCATGAACATCAAAGTCATATGCATACAAAGTCATCTGCCGATGTTGATTCTAGATTGATTCAGGCATCCTCCTCTCGCGCTGTGCTGGTTGATCATTCATACCAAATGATAAGGACATTGTATGCTGATATTGCCGTAGACTTCTCAGCTCGGAGATTTGTCGGGCAAGGCAAGGGTACTTGGACTAGAACAGCCACTTCTCGACGCAAAGGTATTCCACCCAGTCGCTGGTCATAAACATTGCTAACTTGTCCCAGCGATAACCACCACCCTCACTACCACTCGAGGTCATTTGCAAGAATGGTCCGCCATCCTCGAAGACTTCACCACCAACACCCTCGATATTCTAAATCTCATTGAACTGTCTACCGCTGTTGTCGATCATGAAACCGTCGAGGTGGTCCGCGACTGGAGCCAATCATCGACCTCTCAAGCGCTCTGGGTCCAGGGTCGCTTTCAAGAGACCCATCCTTCCAATGCATCAACCATAGCCGCTAAAGTCATCAATACGGTACGGAAGATGGCTATTCCCTTCCTTGCGTTCTTCTTCCATGTCGACGATGGAACTGGGGAAGACTTACGAACATTGGTGGCTAGCCCATGCGAAAGTCCGGAAGCGTCTATGGCAGTCGATTGCGTGTATTCATTGATACGACAGCTGATCAACCAGCTTCCACGCGATGTCGAGCTTCCAGGCAAGAATTGGAAGGCGCGGTTCGAAAACCTGGATGGCTCTTTGAAGACCTTCGACATTGCCTTGAAGATCCTGGAACAGCTCCTCCAGCAAGCGCCTGCTACATTGCTCATCATTATTGATGGCGTAGAACAGGTGGATGACTCAGAGGCCCAGCAGCCGGTTTCGGAAGTCCTGCTGTTATTACAAGAGATGACAACGAAGACTAAAGAGGAAAAAGTGGTTAAGACTTTGTATACCACAGCTGGTCCATCAGATGTCTTAGAGGCCTTGGACGAGGACTTTCTTCAATGTGTTGAGGCCGAGGAGGGCAGGCTGAAGCACATGAAGGGCAGGCTACAGTGCATAGATGATCTGGAGCTAGACAGCGACGCCAATACGGCCAGGGCATCAAGCGACTCGGACGAAGGATTCAGCGAATAAGATCGCAATGAAATTCAGTTTCTTTGACACCACCACGGTCTTTTTCCACGCTCATACACATTTGCCCTGGTTTCGCAGCCTCTACTCCTCAACCCAACCCTTTCATGGGCCACAGCACATCGAAGAGCTTGCGACAAGTGGTTCAACATAGTCTAGAGTATACCAATTCTCAAACAAGCCCTCATCGCCGATGGCTCTCTCATTCCTATCCCTTCCAATAACAAATTCCACCTCCCCCAGATCATCCCTTCACCTCCACCAATTCGGACCTAGTCCGCAGTCCCCTCAAGACCCGAACACAGCCAAATTCGCCTTTCTTCATACAAGCTCTCACTAAGAACTTATCCCTGGATACAGTCTTTCCAAGGCATTCCACTACCTTTTCCGTCCTTCCAACCCCGCTCTTACATACTTTCGAATAATTTCCTAACCCCATCTCCCCACCCCAAATCAAAAACATCTCCTCAAAGCCCTAATCTATTGCCCACATCCCACTATATATCGCTACCTAACTTCCTGCTGTCCACTGTCCTGCTCCGACTCCAATCCTGCATCTACATCCTCCAACCTATCCCACCAGCGCTCCTACCCTCCCAACACTCTCTCGCATACTTTCCCAATCCATCTCCTCATCCCAAACCAAGACCATTCTCTCAAAACCCCTCTCCTTGAAATCCACATCTTCACCCCCTCATCCCCCTGAAACTCGCTCCTCAAACTCCTCCTCTCCACTATCCCGCTCCTTCTCAAACCCCCCATCCCCTTCCCCATGCTACTCCTTCTCCCACTCTCACCCCCCCCAAAAACCGCATCCCATCCCACATTCCCTCCATCACCACGCCGCAACAGCGAAGCAACCAGCCTCCCCATCAGCACACCTACTTATTCGCGCCCTCTGGCCCCCTTTCCTCTCAAAAACCTCTCCAATAAAGAATTTCTCCTCAAAATCCAAATCTTCACCCCCTAATCCCCCTAGAATCCGCGTCCGGCCCCTCCATCCCCACATACCTTTCTTTCCATGCTCCTTCTCCCACTCTCATCCAGCCAAAGAAGCGCAAACCATCCCGCTCTCCTCTACCAACAGGCCGCAGCAGCTAAGCAACCAGCCTCATCATCGCTCGTTGGCGCCTTCTCACCTCACCTCATACACCCATATCTCCACCCCCCCCATAGGGAAGGAGTACGGGATTTCTGTCTAAAGAAGTGGCATAGCGGATAGGAGAAACAAGACGAGGATGAAGCATGATATTGGTGCATCGGCTGTGGCCGGGAAGACGAAGTTGGTTGGTCGGTAGCGTAAGTTGAACAAGGGAGACGGGAACTGAGCTCTGCGGTTTCTATCATTTTGCTTTTGGTTCGACAGCTTCACCAACTACTGTCGCTTTAACCCTGCTCATGATGAAGCCAACCTCATCATCACAGATCACCAAATCAAACCCAAAACAAGAACTCCTCCCCTAAGCTAACCAATCAATCCCAGCGGCGCGAAGACTGGAGAAAAATCTAGGGGCTAAGCTTATTTGGCGCCTAAATTTATATCAAGTTCATCGCTACATTCTCAAAGTCAGCAGTTCGAGTGTCTTCTGAAACACCCCCTCTTCCCACCGTCCCCAAGTCTTGCCTCAAAGCCCGGCTACCTTCTCCTTCTCCTTCTCCTTTTGCCCCCAACCCTCGGCTTCCCCACAGTTCGCATCCCACAGCACTCTCCATCGCCCATCCAGCCATTCCCTAACCACCAACCCAGGGCCCC